>Ga0187833_10007091_pt1 | contig 10199 bp, 9 predicted proteins | sample ETNtaG_37_FD_167968 | JGI IMG/M metagenome (GOLD analysis project Ga0187833, IMG submission 167968) | Marine microbial and viral communities from oxygen minimum zone, Eastern Pacific Ocean - ETNP2014_SV_400_PacBio MetaG (Illumina Assembly) | ecosystem: Environmental > Aquatic > Marine > Hypoxic... | reverse complement strand
CCGTACCGACGATGCCTCGGGCGTCGAGGGCGAATGGGCGGACGAGCCCGCCGGGACCATTGGCGAGCTGCTGGAGCTGGCCGGCAAGATCTATTTTCCGTTTCTGCGAGCCAACGCGGAGGCTTTCGCCGCCGGAGCCGAGACCATGACGCTGGAGATCGACGGCCAGCCCTTCAGCCAAGGCACCTACAAGTACCAGGCGCGCTGCTTTGAGCGCTTGCGGGCGCTCTACGAAGTGCTAGATCCGGCCAGCCAGGACCGCCTCGAAGCGCTGCTCGATGAAAGCGGCTGTTTGGCCTACCTAAAAGACGGCTGAGCCCGCCTACTCCGCCATCAAGGCCTCGGGCGGCAGCATGTAGGCGGCGGCCTCGCCCAGGGTTTCCTTGGCGGCGTTGAATTCGTAGCGCGCGATGGTGCGCAGATGCACCTCGGTGGGGCCGTCGAGGATCTCGAGCGCCCGGCCCCAGGTCCAAAGATAAGCCAAGGGCGTATCGGGGCTGAGGCCCATGGCGCCGAAGATCTGGATGGCGCGGTCGATCACCGTGGTTTGCAGCTTGGGCACCAGCACCTTGATCAGCGCAATCTCCTGGCGCGCCGCCTTGGCGCCCAGGTTGTCGATCATCCAGGCGGTCTTGAGCACCAGCAGCCGGGCCTGTTCGATTTCCAGGCGCGAACGCGCGATCCACTCGGCGATGTTGGCTTGCTCGGCAATGGGTTTGCCAAAGGCCCGGCGGTCCAGGGCGCGCTCGCGCATCAGCTCCAGCGCCAGCTCGCACTGGCCGATCGAGCGCATGCAGTGGTGGATGCGGCCCGGCCCCAGCCGCGCCTGGGCCATCAGGAACCCATCGCCTTCCTGGCCCAACAAGTTGGCCGCCGGCAGGCGCACGTCACGAAAGACGATCTCGCACTGACCCTCCGGCGCATAGTGATGCATGATCGGGATGTCGCGCACGATCTCCAGCCCCGGCGCATCGATGGGTACCAGGATCTGGGAATGGCGGCTATGCGAGGGGCCGTCGGGATCGCTGAGGCCCAGCACGATAACGAGACGCGTGTTGGGGTGGGCGGCGTTGGTGATGAACCATTTTCGCCCGTTGACGATGTAGTCCTCGCCCTCACGCCGGATGATGGTCTGGATGTTGGTGGCATCCGACGACGCCACGTCGGGCTCGGTCATGGCGAAGCACGACCGCGTTTCGCCTTCGAGCAACGGCAACAGCCACTGTTCGCGCTGTTCGGCGTTGGCGAACATGTGCAGAAGCTCCATGTTGCCGGTATCGGGGGCGTTGCAGTTGAAGACCTCGGAGGCCCAATGGATGCGGCCCATGATTTCGGCCAGCGGGGCATATTCCAGGTTCGAAACGCGCGTCCCCGGCTCGTCCTCGCGCAAGCCCGGCAGGAAGAGGTTCCACAGCCCCTCGTCCTTGGCCAGGGCCTTGAGGTCCCGAACCACATCAGGATGACGCTGGCCGGCCTTGACCTCGCGGTGCCATTGGGGAATGTGGGGCACGACGTAGCGCTCCATGAAGTCGCGCAGGCGAAACTGTAATTCCCTGGTGCGCTCCGAATACTCGAAATCCATCTCGCGGAATTCCTTATGCTGGGTCGTCGGGCGCCATGATCGGGTTTTCCCGGCCCGGCGTCCACATCGGCCTATCTTGGAAAGCAGGAACCATCATGCCCCGCGCCTTTCTCCTGGTCATGGATTCGCTCGGCATCGGCGGCGCCCCGGACGCCGGGCGCTTCGGCGATGAGGGCGCCGACACGCTGGGCCACATCGCCGCCGCCGGCGCGCTGGCCATTCCCAACCTCAGCCGCCTGGGTCTGGCGGCGGCGGCCGAGGCCAGCAGCGGCATTCCCTTGGCCGACGTGACCGGCGATCCCGGCCAGGCGCTTTGGGGCGTGGCCCGGGAGCAAAGCCGGGGCAAGGACACGCCCAGCGGACACTGGGAAATGGCCGGCCTGCCGGTGACCTTCGACTGGGGTTACTTTCCCGACACCGAGCCCTGCTTTCCGGCCGCGCTGACCGATGCCTTGATCGCCGAGGCCGGCCTGCCGGGACTGCTGGGAAAGCGCCACGCCTCGGGCACCCAGATCATCGAGGAGCTGGGGGACAGCCACCTCGAGAGCGGCCGGCCCATCGTCTATACCTCGGCCGATTCGGTCTTCCAGATCGCCGCCCACGAAGAGGCCTTCGGGCTCGAGCGTCTTTATGAGGTCTGCGCCATTGCCCGCCGGCTGGTCGATGCCTACGAGGTTGGCCGGGTCATCGCCCGGCCGTTCGTGGGTCGGGCCGGCGACTATGTGCGTACCGGTAACCGCCGCGATTTTGCCACGCCGCCGCACGCGCCGACGCTGCTCGATCGTATCAATGATGGCGGCGGCGAGGTGGTCGCCATCGGCAAGGTCTCGGACATCTTCGCCGGCCGCGGCATCAGCCGCAGCGTCCAGGCCCACGGCAACGCGGCCCTGATGGCCGCCACCATCGCGGCAGCCACCGACGGCGGCGGAGATCTCATCTTCAGCAACTTCGTCGATTTCGATTCGCTCTACGGCCACCGCCGCGACGTGGCCGGCTACGCCGCCGCCCTCGAGGCCTTCGATGCGGCGTTACCGGAGCTGGAAGCGGCGCTCAAACCGGATGATCTGGCCATTATCAGTGCCGACCATGGCTGCGATCCGACCTGGCCGGGCAGCGACCACACCCGCGAACAGGTGCCGGTGCTGGCCTTCGGCCCCGGAATCAAAGCCGGTCCCATCGGCATTCGCGAGAGCTTCGCCGACATCGGCCAAAGCATCGCCGGCCATCTGGGGCTCGATCCCCTGCCTAACGGGACGGCGTTTCTTTAACCCAGATCTCCCGCCGTGGCCTAGCCGATGGCGCCGGCCTCTCGCAGCCGGCCCAGCTCGTCGGCCGCGAAACCCCATTCGGCCAGCACCTCGTCGGTGTGCTCGCCGGCCACCGGCGGCGGCCGATGGATCTTGCCGGGTGTGCGGCTGAAGCGCGGCGCCGGGGCCGGCTGCACCACGCCCTCGACCTCGACGAAGGTCTCGCGAGCCTTGTTGTGGGGATGTTCAGGCGCCTCGTCGAGCGACAGCACCGGAGCGAAGCAGACGTCGGTGCCCTCGAGGATCTCGCACCATTCGTCGCGGGTTTTGGTCTTGAACACCTCTTGCATGCCGTCGCGGGAGGCGGGCCAGCCGTCGGCCGTCCACTGATTGTCGAACTTCTGCTTGTCGAAACCGACGCGTTCCAGGAGCTCTTCATAGAACTTGCGCTCGATGGGCGCCAGCGAGATGTACTGGCCGTCCTTGGTCTCGTAGACCTGGTAGAAGTGGGCCCCGGAATCGAGCACGTTGGAGCCCCGCCCGGCGCCGAACATGCCTTGGGCCTTGAGGCCGTAGATGGCCGTCATCAGCGACGAGGCGCCGTCGGTCATGGCGGCGTCGACGACTTGGCCCTGGCCCGACTTGGCGGCCTCGACGATGCCGCAGACGATGCCGAAGGCGATATAGAGGGCGCCGCCGCCGAAGTCGCCCACCAGGTTCAGTGGCGGCACCGGCGGTCCACCCCTGCTACCGATGGAATGCAGCGCACCGGTCAATGCTATGTAGTTCATGTCGTGGCCGGCAGCCAGGGCCAGCGGCCCCGTCTGGCCCCAGCCCGTGATGCGGCCGAAGACCAGCTTGGGATTGCGTTTGAAGCAGTCCTCGGGGCCCAGCCCCAGGCGCTCCATGACACCGGGCCGGAAGCCCTCGACCAGGGCATCGGCGCTCTCGATCAGTTTGAGCACGGTCTCGACGCCCTCTGGGCTCTTCAGGTTGACGGCTGCCGAGCGCCGGCCCCGGTTAAGTAGATCGTTGCGCGCATCGCGCACCACGCCCAGGCCTGAATCCTCCAACCGATCGATACGAATGACCTCGGCGCCCAGGTCGGCCAACAGCATGGCACACATCGGTCCCGGCCCGATGCCGGCCAACTCGACGACTTTCACCCCACTCAACGGTCCCATAAATTTCCTCCGGTTAGCCCCCGCCATCACCCCTCTTTTACCCTGCCCGGGGCGCGGGTGCAAAATCGCAGCCGGTCCGGGAGTTCGCCTGTTGAACGCCGCCCTCGAACAAGGCACCCTGCGGCCATAAACGAAATGGCAAGAAGTGGAGATCGTTCGACATGACCGACAGGTACGACAGATATCAGGAGCTCAAGATCGACCGCCCGGCCGATCGCATCCTGCGCATCACCTTCGACAAACCGGAAACCTACAATTCCCTCGACGAAAACGGCCACCGCGAGCTCTGTGAGGTATGGCGCGACATCGACGGCGATCCGGATACCTCGGCGGTCATCCTGACCGGCGCCGGCAAGGCCTTCTCGTCGGGTGGCGATTTCGGCATGATCGAGCGCAACATCGAGGACTACAAGGCGCGCTGCAACGCCTGGAAAGAGGCCCGGGACCTGGTCTACAACGTCATCAACTGCTCCAAGCCCATCGTCTCGGCCATGAACGGCGTGGCCGTCGGCGCCGGCCTGGTGGCGGGGCTGTTGGCCGACATATCGATCATCGCCAAATCGGCCCGCATCGTCGACGGACATACCCGGCTGGGCGTGGCCGCCGGCGACGTCTCGGTGATCAACTGGCCGCTCTTGTGCGGCATGGCCAAGGCCAAATATTACCTCTTGCTGTGCGAGCCCATCTACGGCGAGGAGGCCGAGCGCATCGGCCTGGTCTCGCTCTGCGTCGAAGACGACGAACTGCAAGACAAGGCCATGGAAATCGCCCAGCGCCTGGTAGCGGGGGCGCCCAGTGCCATCCGCTGGACCAAGTATGCCCTGAACAACTGGTACCGCATGGCCGGTCCTGCCTTCGATGCCTCGACGGCGCTGGAAATGCTCGGCTTCACGGGACCCGAGGCCACCGAGGGCCTGGCGGCGCTACGCGAGAAGAGGGAGCCCAACTTCGATCCGGATTCGCCGCTGTAGAGGGTGGCCAAAGGCACCAAACACCCCCTCCCTGCCCTCCCCCATCAAGGGGGAGGGAAGAAAACAAACCGCCCTCCCCCGCTTGTGGGGGAGGGTTGGGGTGGGGGGGGCGGCCGCCGAAATCGGCGCGCCGCCGCCGCCCGTCAACCCGTCTTGCGCCGGTGCAGCTCGACGCCGATGTCGTCGAGCATAATGCGTTCGCGGCGTTCTTCCTCGGCCTGGGCGCGCGCCAGGTCCCGCTCTTCGGTGATTTCGAACTTGCGCAGTTCCTGGTAGGCCTCGCGCACCTTGTCGCGGGCCTTCATGATCTCGACATCGACGTCGGCGATCGAGCCCGCCAGGTTTTGGCGGCGGTTGATCACGGCATTGGCGTAGGCGTTATAGGCGAAACCGAACTCCTCGGTGGCCGCTACCATGACCTGCTCGCGCTTGAGTTCCTGCTCGAGCTCGACGCCCCGGCGTTCGAAATCGGCCCGCATGCCCTCCAACTCGCCCAGGTTGCGGCGCATTTCCTCAAGCCGCCAGCTCTGGGCCCGGATCAAGGTGGCCAAGCCTTTCATGGGTTATGCGCCTCCGGGCATCAGTCAAGCACGTCTTCGATGATTTCCAGGAGCTCGCCATAGCCGCCGGCCAGGTCGCTACCCTCGTGGCGATCCTGGCCCAGAAAGGCCTCGATGGCGTCGCGGTGCTCGATGGCTTCGTCGACGCTGGGGTCGGTGCCGGCCCGGTAGGCGCCGATGCGGATCAGCTCGGCCATGTCCTCGTAGACGGAGATCATGCCACGAGCCCGGCCGATCAGGCGGTTCTCTTCCTCGCTGTTGCAGTCCGGCATCGAGCGCGAGATGGAGCGCAGCACGTTAACCGGCGGATAGCGGCCGCGCTCGACGATGGAGCGCTCGAGCACGATGTGACCGTCGAGAATGCCGCGCACGGCGTCGGAGACCGGCTCGTTGTGGTCGTCGCCCTCGACCAGCACCGTAAAGAGGCCGGTTATGGTGCCCTCGCCGGTGCCCGGTCCGGCGCGCTCCAGAAGCTTCGGCAACTCGGCGAAGACGGTGGGGGTGTAGCCTTTCGAGGTCGGCGGCTCGCCACCCGAAAGACCGATATCGCGCTGCGCCATGGCGAAGCGGGTGATGCTGTCGATGAGGCAGAGCACATGCTTGTCACGGTCACGGAAGTACTCCGCCAGCGTCAGCGTGAGATGGGCGCCTTGGCGGCGCAGCAGCGCCGATTCGTCCGAGGTCGAGACCACGACGACGCTGCGCGCCAGGCCCTCGGGCCCCAGATCGTCCTCGATGAATTCCAGCACCTCGCGTCCGCGTTCGCCGATCAGGCCGATGACGTTGACGTCGGAATTGGTGTATTTGGCCATCATCGACAGCAGCACCGACTTGCCGATGCCGGAGCCCGAAAAGATGCCCATGCGCTGACCCAGGCAGCAGGTCAGGAAAGCGTTGATCGAGCGTACGCCGAGATCGATCTTGGTGCCCACCCGGCGGCGTGAGGCGGCCGGTGCCGGTTCGGCATGCAGGCGGTAGGCGACGCCGCCGCGCATCAGCGGCGGGCCGCCGTCCAGGGGCTGGCCCATGGCATTGACGACGCGGCCCAGCCAGGAAACATCGGGATAAGCCACGGCGTCATGTTCGGCGATGATCGCCTTGCAGCCGACGCCGACGCCCTCGAGCGAGCCAAACGGCATGAGCAGCGCCCGGTCGTCGCGAAAGCCGATGACCTCGCAGGCAACCTCGCCACGGCTACGGCTGACGATGCGGCAGCGCGAGCCGATGCTGACCACCGACTGCAGGCCCACGGCCTCGATCAACAGGCCCTGGATGCTGGCTACCCGCCCGTAGCGCTCGAATTCCTGTAGCGCCTCGATCTCGGCGACGACGCTTTCCATGAGTTACCTTCCCAGCCCCAAATCGCCCCTACCGCAAAAATGCTTCATTCCCAATCGCTTAGCAAAATGCGCAAAAGCCACGTCCGATCTCCTTCGGCGCCGCCACTGGTTGCCACGTTAACGAATTTGCGGTAATGAAATGGTTAACATTTGCCGCAAGCCTCGCCAACCGGCATGGAGGAAGCGATGCGTGTGCTGCTAGTGGAAGACGATGCTGCCACCGCCCAAGGCATCGAGATGATGCTCAAGGGCGAAGGTTACAACGTCTATACGACGGATCTTGGCGAAGAGGGCTTGGATCTCGGCAAGCTTTACGACTACGACATCATCATTCTCGACCTCAATTTGCCGGACATGCATGGCTACGAGGTTCTGAAGAAGCTGAGATTGTCGAAGATCGAGACGCCGATCTTGATCCTCTCCGGCATGTCGGAGCCCGACGACAAGGTCAAAGGCCTGGTCTTCGGTGCCGATGACTACCTCACCAAACCCTTCAACAAGAGCGAACTGGTGGCCCGCATCAACGCCATCGTGCGGCGCTCGAAGGGCCACGCCCAGTCGATCATCGGCACCGGCAAATTGACCGTCAACCTGGACACCCGGGCGGTCGAGATCGAAAGCCAGCCGCTGCATCTGACGGGCAAGGAATACGGCATCCTCGAGCTGCTGTCGCTGCGCAAAGGCACGACGCTGACCAAGGAAATGTTCCTCAATCACCTCTACGGCGGTATGGACGAGCCCGAGCTCAAGATCATCGACGTTTTCGTCTGCAAACTGCGCAAGAAAATCGCCACAGCCACCGGTGGCGACAATTACATCAAGACCGTCTGGGGCCGGGGCTACGTGCTGCGCGACCCGATCGAGGACGCCAAGGGCGCGGCCTGAGGGAACGCAACCCAGCGTCATCCCCGCGAAAGCGGGAACCCAGGTGTATTTAGGTTTTTCGATTTGGCGGCCACGCGGCGACAGAAAAAATAAGGAACAAAACCTGGGTTCCCGCCTGCGCGGGAATGACAATTTACAAAAATGTCGTTGTGCGACGGCTCCTCAAGTCACCACGCCGTAGACGCCGCGCTGTCCCGGCAGCGGTTTGAACTTGTCGGAAATGCCCAGCACCGTCTCGGCACCGCCAAGGAAGAGCACGCCCTCGGGGGTCAGCATCTTGGCGACGTTGGCAAGAACCCGCCCCTTGGTTTCCTGATCGAAATAGATCAGCACGTTGCGGCAGAACACCACGTCGAACTGACCAAGCCTGGTGATGTCTTCGAGCAGGTTGCATTCCTGGTACCTGACCATGGCCCGGATGGCACTGTCGATCTGCCACATTTCATTGACCTGCTGGAAATTCTTGACCAGCAACTGAATGGGCAGGCCCCGCTGCACCTCGAACTGGGAATAGAGACCGGCCTTGGCCTTTTCCAGCACCGTGGGTGAGATGTCGGTGCCCAGGATGTCGACGCGCCAGCCCGGTATCTTGGCCGCTTCCTCTTTGAGCATCATGGCGATCGAATAGGGCTCCTGCCCGGTCGAAGCGGCGGCGCACCAGATGCGTATGTGCTTGGCCGAGGCCCGGGTCTCCAGCAGCAAGGGCAGCGTGTTTTCGCGGAACATGTCAAAGGGCGTGTTGTCACGGAAGAAAAACGTCTCGTTCGTCGTCATCGCTTCCGTGATTTCGTGCAGCAGCGCCTCCGTGGGACGCATCCGCACCTCTTCAACCAGCTTGTCGAGGTTTTCGAGGTCACGCTTGCGTGCCACCGGCGTCAACCTGCTTTCCAACAGGTAGGTCTTGTCGCCGGTCAGCACCAAGCCCGATCGCTCCGCGAGCAGCTTGGCCAGCACCTCGAAGTCAGCGTCCCTCACGAGCGCCCTCCCGCGGCCTTGCGCATGATGGCCGGCCCGATCTCCGGTAGCGGCAATACCGCGCTGCACAGGCCGTCCGTCGCCACGGCACCGGGCATTCCCCAGACAACGCTGGAGGCCTCGTCCTGGGCGATCATCACGCCACCGCTTTCGATGATCTCCCGCCCCCCCCTGAGGCCGTCGGAACCCATGCCGGTAAGCACCACGGCCAGCACGCGGGAGCCATATAGGGCGGCCACGCTGCGGAACATCGGATCGACGGCGGGACGGCAGAAATTCTCCGGCGGATCCTGGTTGATGCGAATGATCTTGCGGCCCTCCTCTTCCGCCAGCACCATGTGGTGATCGCCGGGCGCCAGGTAGATGCGCTCCTTTTGCACGGGCTCGCCATCGACGCCCTCGGCACAGCGGCCTTCGACCAGTCGGTTGAGGTGCTCGGCCAAAATGGTGGTGAAGGTGGGCGGCATGTGCTGGGTGATGAGGATGGGCACCTCGAGACGGTCGCGCAGATGCTCGAAGACCGTGAACAGCGCCTGGGGGCCGCCGGTGGAGCTGCCGATGAGGATGATCTCGGGGCACAGTGTCGTGACCGCCTGCCTGAGTGGGATCTTCGCCGCCGGTGCCTTCACCAAGGGCGGCGCCGAGATTGCCGTGCGACCACGAATTTGGGCCGGATCAGTACGTCTGCTGGGCGCCTCGGCGCCGATTTTCTGCCGTGCCACCAGCCCCAGCGCCTTGACCTTCTCGGTCAGATCGCGGCGAAATTCGCTGGCGCCGTGAGCGCCAGAGGTCGACGAGGGCTTGGGAACATAATCGGCGGCGCCCATGGACAACGCCTTCATGCTGATGTCGGCGTTCCTCAGCGTCAGCGTCGAGGCCATGATGATTTGCAAACCGGGGTCGATCTCAAGCAGCTTGGGCAGCGCCGTCAAGCCGTCCATGACCGGCATCTCGATGTCGAGCACCACGACGTCGAGTTGGTGGCGTGCCGCGGCCTTGACCGCCAGTTCGCCGTTGCTCACCGACGACACCACTTCGATCTCGGAATCGGCTTCCAGACTGCGGGCGATCAAGCCTCTGATAATGGCTGAATCGTCGACCACCATGACCCGCAGCGGTCCGGCTGGGCCTGACTTCGCGTTGGTCGCGCCTGGCGCACCCTCCGTCGTCATTAGTCCTTGCGGCCCCTACCCTGGAAAAACTAGAGAATACCAACCTGCGCGAACTTGGCTTCAAGGATGTCGCTGTCGAAGGGCTTCATGATGTACTCGTTCGCCCCCGCTTCCATGGCCTCGCGTATATGATCGAGGTCATTCTCCGTGGTGCAAAAGACCACAATCGGATGATCGCCACCTTCGCTCTTGCGCAATTCGCGAAGGTACTCGATGCCGCTCATCACCGGCATGTTCCAATCCAGCAACACCGCGTCCGGCATCTTGCGCAGGCAGGCATCCA
>Ga0187833_10007090_pt1 | contig 10201 bp, 5 predicted proteins | sample ETNtaG_37_FD_167968 | JGI IMG/M metagenome (GOLD analysis project Ga0187833, IMG submission 167968) | Marine microbial and viral communities from oxygen minimum zone, Eastern Pacific Ocean - ETNP2014_SV_400_PacBio MetaG (Illumina Assembly) | ecosystem: Environmental > Aquatic > Marine > Hypoxic... | reverse complement strand
TGTGCTAACTCCGTGCTATCTCTGTGCTAACTCCGTGCTAACTCCGTGCTAACTCTGTGATTACGAAATATGGGGTGGAAATCAAAGGTTGGTTTACTTCTTCGCACTTTTCTTGAACTTTCTAACTATGACAGATGTGCTACAAGCAACTAGTTATATAAAATGTACTTGAGAAAAGCTATATGTGGCATTAACTTGATAATAAGGTTATTTCTGAATTATTAATAAACGATTGTATAAGAAATTGGCACTCTATTATTGAGGGTACAATGGAAGAGTTCGTAGATAAGCTGTATTTTCATCATCCAGAAGAAAGTACTGGTGTAGGTGAAACTATACCAGCGAACAATGAACCTCTTCGAAGCTGGGCTAAGTTCTTTGTAAGTGTCGGACTGAAGCTTGCTGAGCAGGACAACCCAAACGGTACACGGGAGTCGCTCGTCATTTCTGTACCCAGCAGGAACCTTGCCGCTAGCTTAATTACTTTCGGATTAATTAAGGGGATCTCTGGTCATTTTGATGAGGCATACCTTGATGAGCACCACAAGCGCTTATCTAAACTGCCAATAGGTACATCCCTCAGTTTTAGAGTTGGTAACGATTATAAGCCTGCCGAGTTTGTCAGGTTTGATCCCAAAACTGATGCCATAATAGTAAAGACAACACATGGAAGCACAAAGTCTGGTGCCATAGAACGGCATTTTTATAAGCCTTCTTGTGACAAGCTCCAACTGTCCGATACAGAGGTTCAACTGCCGATTGGTACTGAAAAAAAAGGTAAGCGGATAGTAACACACCCCAATTTTTTAAAAGCTGTACTAGAAAAAACGAATAGTGATATATATATATCTAACTTGCAACCACAGACAGTTATTTTAGGAAGAAAGAACCTCTTGATTGAAGAGATGACAAATGAACATTTTTCTTTCGGGAGTGAAAACGTAACCGGTTGTCTTGATGACTTGATTAGGTTAAGGAGTGGGGGTTTTAGGAGCTTAAACTTCGGGGCCTTTATTATACCACGTGACGGTGATGGGAGCAAGCGTTTTTCAAAGTTCCCAGCCTTGCAAAGGGCTAACTACGTTATCTTTGATGGTCCAAAAAGTTTCCTGTACTGGCGAAGGGATTGGCTGGAGCACAACTGGATCGTGCTTTTGAGTAGGACTGAGACTTCTTTCCAAGAAGCGGCCATCGATATTAATGAACAAGTCGCAAGAAACGAGCGGTCAGAGCTTATGGATGAAATAGCTGGGCTCGGTACCCCCGGGGGTATAGAGCTAATAAGTTTTTCGAGAAAGTTATGGAATTAACCGAGCAAACTATACTCTACAGAAACTGTAATGGTATTAAAGTCAAGAACCATAGGGTAAGGCAAGGGAAACTCCATTCGTTGAGTCGATCTATATCAAAGCTCCGTAGAGCCTTAGGTGAAAGTGAGCACGAACTCTTCTGGCACAGACCATTGAGGATATTAAGGTACTACCAGTTCAACTCTATCTGGGCACCAGTACCACTCAATGACCCCCTTCTGATCGACCATGATCAGATGGGGGTGCTTCATGAAGCGTTGGAGAAAGTTGTGCAGACCTACCCGAACCAGGTAAAAAACTTTAAGGAGTGCTGTGACCTACTACAAGAGCTGTATTACAGTGGGGCAAACCCACTCTATAATTGCATGATAGAACTGCTGAGCAGTGACACTTTCCCAATCGGTTCCTTATTAGTACTACTGCATAAACCACGTGCACAAGAAACGGTTTCTGAGGCAATAAAGTTCTCTATCTCACGGGGAGAAATACCTAACATAGAGTTCGACATTGTGACGGCACCTGCACTAAAGTCTGTTCAGGCAGCCAAGACCATGTTGTTGTTTGGCCCCGTGAGCCTCTACGAAAAAAGAAGATATGTTTTTAGTTCACCTAAAGTCGGTTACTTCCATACCATTAACTATGCATGGTTCAACGACAGAGTCATGATAGAGAATGACTTCAACGGTTCATTGGGTAGCCCACCCCAGATCAAGGACGACGGACACATCATGTACGGTGAGGACACAGAGACTTTAGTGACAGAAGAAGTCCCTAGTGACCCGGTTCTAGAGGTCTCTACAGAACGAGTCGATGTGTCATCCACCGAAGCTGTAGTGACTGCTAGGTTTTTCTTGCTGGAGGGAGACAATGCTGTATGGCTCGATGACTCAGAGAATAAAAAATCTTACGTAATCAATCCCATTCAACGGAGACCTGATAGTCACTATGATGTTAGCGAGTACATTGAAAAGCGAGACAACGATAAGATCGAAGAGGGTGATTACTTGATACTCCGACATAGAGGGACGGGAGACTATATCTCCGACTATGCTAATAGTATTCTTGGAGAAAGTGCTGTACGGATGAGGGGACTACAAGAGCTGTGGAAAGAGCGTCTCAGGGGTTTAGTAGAAGAATCTTCCACGATTGAAGTATCCGTAAAATTGCTTGACCTGGGGTCAAAATTGGCAAATGAATCCAATCTGAGAAACTGGATGTCGTCAGATAATATAAAGACTCTTTATAGAGAAGATTATAAAGCAATAATGATATTGGTCGAACTAGAAGATCGAGAAGAAGAGTTATGGAAGAACGCTGTTAAAATAAATAATGCCCATCGTCAGGCCGGCCAGCAAATAAGACATGAACTCTTCAAGGTCATGAGTAGTCTAAACGTTCTTAAACTCCTGAAGACCGGTATTGCGGAAATTCACTTGGACGACGAGAACGTGGGTAGCCTAGTAATAATCAGGGTAGTCGAACCAACAGAGCACAGGCAAAAAATGGCAAGGAGTATGTTGCCGTTCTTTTCTAGCATAGAGATCTGATATATGGCGAGGATGTCACCAAATATTATTAGTCCTGATACTAGGAGCGAGGGTGAAAGAAAGATGTTCAACCTACTTCGTGACGATCCAGGGAGTAAAGACTGGACTGTGCTGCACTCCATTGATATTCCAAGACATATAAACAATGTTACTGGTGAAGCAGACTTCGTAATAATCGTACCGGGAGGTGGCATATTAATACTAGAAGTAAAGGGCTACTACAATATCAGGAGAGACGAGGGGATGTGGTACTACGGACATGACAGTCACGGTGATCCTAGAGGGCCCTTCAAGCAGGCAAGGGAGGCCATGTACAGTATTAAAGCCTTTATAAAAGATCAACGTAAAGACCTCTCGCGGCTTTTAGTCTGTTTTGCTGTCGTAACACCTTTCACAAAGATTGACCCTGGTTCTGTAGCTTTCGAGTGGAAGGACGATGAGCTTATAAGTATTGACGACTTCAGTTCAGGACGAGTGATCAAAAAGTTGTTGGCAGCAATTGAGTCCTCTCATAAGACAGTGCAAGAGAGTAGAAGTTCCAGGTGGTACCACCCTGAAGATTCCAGGCCGACCGTTGCACATGTAGGGGAACTATATGACTTGTTAAGGCCAAACTTTACTTCGGTTAGTCCAGGATCGAGCAGAGGAGAAGACGAGGAGGAAGAAGTCGCGCTCTTTACTAATGAACAGAGTGAGGCACTCTACAACATGTACTTGCAACCCCGTATACTGTACACTGGGCCAGCCGGTACAGGAAAGACTTTTATGGCTTGCGAATCGGCCATAAGGAGGCCCAAAGAAGAGAGGGTCTTAGTACTATGTTTTAACAAGAACTTGTCTTACTGGTTGGTCAACAGCCTTAAAGGATATGAAAATATTACTGTAAGTACTGTCCATAAGTTTATGATAGAAATTTCCAGAATAAACATTGAAAAGTATGATAGGAATCAAGAGTTTTGGGATCATGATCTGCCGCGAAAAGCCAAAAGCATAATGTCAAAGAGAAAAAAAGATGAAAAGTTCGATTACCTCGTTGTGGACGAAGTCCAAGACATGTTTATTAAAGACTACTTAGTCTTTATAGACTCATGTTTAAAGGGCGGGCTAGCAGGAGGTTCCTGGAGCTTCTTCGGTGACTTCGAGAACCAGGCGGTGATAAAAGAACTAGATACTAGAATAGAAGACTTAGAAGATGAGGTAGATTTTGTGTCTTTCTCACTTAGGAAGAACTGCAGGAACACACCAAGGATTGTCTCTAATTTGGAGGTTCTTACAAACTTAAGCCCGAAGTACAACGGAACGCTAAGGCTCGACAACCGTTTTAACCCAGACCTTTTGTTCTACTCCAGCAAAGAGGGCCAGTGTAAACAACTTGTCCGAAAACTGGAGGAACTCTATGGCTTAGGTTATAGAGGAAACGATATCACAGTGCTTTCGACTACTAGACATGACCCAGTGCCAGAAAGAAAATTAGGTTCTAAGTGGCGTGCTAGGATAAAAGAATACTCTACTAAACAAAACCAGTACGTCCAGTGGACTACTATACACTCCTTCAAGGGCCTCGAGTCACCAGCAATAATCATTACAGACATAGAACGAATCTCTGGTGAAAAAGCAATGAACTTACTTTACGTGGGAATGAGCAGGGCATTCAGCAACCTGACTTTGCTAATCAGCGAGGATCTCAGATCAGTTATAAAAAAAATATTATTAAGTTTGTGATATGTCATTAACAACAGAACAGTACGAAAAGACGAACAAGAACCTTGAGAACAGGAACGGCTTGGTAGAAGAATTAAAAAGAGAAGTCATAGGTCCTGACCCCCAGGGTGAAGAGCTTGTAGTTGAGGACGGCCTCGAGTTGAACTATGATAAGTACTACTGTCCTTACAGGCAGACTAACGGGGAAGAGATTGTTCAGGAGCTCATGACAACAAAAAGATACGGCGTTGGTGTGCTCTACCCCGAACAGTTAGAACAGCTCACAAGAGATTCGAGTGAAGACTCTGGCTCTGTTGATACAGACAACCGAGGTGTGGCATATGCTGATAAGGTTCCTGAAGACAGGCTCGAAGACTTCAACCCCGGTACCCAAGTAAGTGCATCTGTCAAAGATTTGGCTAAGGTCAAAACCAGTCCCAAAATCGGGGTTACGATAGATGAAGAAAAGGAACCTGAAAGGTATGAAAACCCTTACCGCCGTAGTACCATGGGAATAAGTCTATACACCAGTATGGGTGAAGGGTCTGTCCTAAGTATAGATGTCGAATGCGGACGTTATGATAAGAAAACAGTAATACGGATTGGAGACAAGGACAATCCAACCAATAAAGGGAAGAAACAGGTTTACTCTTGGTTTTTGAGAAGACAAGTGAAACTGGTCTATGAAATTCAAGGGAAGGAATTAAATAATAACATAAAAGTCCTCAAGCCCGTGTCTATGGAGAACGCTGACGGACTAGATTTGATCCTAGAAGTATTATGTAGAGAACCTGACGAGGAGAATAAGAGGTTGACCACTGTAACACTGAGGAACAAGACACCTTGTCCAAAGATAGGTATGAAAGAATACTGCAGCGTGTTCCAGGCTACCTTCAAGGTCACGGTGACAGACCATGAGACCGACCGTAAGATCTTTCCTTATCCCCTAGACAGTCTTTCGGGAACAAAAACTAAGAACGTGGAAGATATTTCACTTAAGATGCTTCATAGTGAGAACAACACGTTTGCGATCGGGCACGGTTGTGGTACCGACTGGGGTTTAGGGATACGGGGTGTCACGGACTGGGTAAAGGCAGTGTGTTTTCCAAAGGCCGAGACACCTAACATAGAATACACTCTTGAAGGTCTGGAGGGCCTCGAGTTGCCTATGAGACAGTTCGCCGGACTGGAAAGTGGCGAGGACGGACTTGGGCTCGTTGAAAGGATCTGTGACCACTATGAAAAATGGATCGAGGAACAATCGTCAATATCCATTCAAAACAAGTTCAAAGAAGCTAAGGAACAAAACCTTGCCCTATGCCGAACGACCCTTTCGAGGATAAGAACCGGGTTAGTGTACCTGAGAGACCCTACCAACAGTCTTGCCTTGCGCGCTTTCCAACTTGCTAACCATTCTATCTTATTGCAACAGATTGCCACAAGTAGGAAGACACGGGAGTATGATTTTGATACCACAAAGAAATACTTTTTTTACGCTACAGAACATGAAGAAAATGATGTAAATGGTGAACTTGAAAACCGAGGAAAGTGGAGACCTTTCCAAATAGCCTTTTTAGTAATGGCAGTACCATCGATCGCTGAAGGCGACGACGAGTGGCGTGAGGCAGTCGAGTTGATCTGGTTTGCTACAGGTGGCGGCAAGACGGAAGCTTACCTTGCGGCAGCCTCGTTCTCGATGTTCTTAAGGAGGCTCAGGGACAATGACGATACTGGAACAGAGGTCATAATGAGGTATACACTTAGGCTCTTGACCGCTCAACAGTTCCAGAGGGCGACTGCATTGATATGTGCAATGGAGTACCTAAGGGATCAACATGAGGATCAACTGGGGACTGAGAAGTTCTCTATTGGTATCTGGTTAGGTAGTTCGTTCACCCCAAACTTTCGGAACAAATCAAGCCACATGTCACCAGGGGCCGTCCAGGTGGTAAAGGGATTAAAGAAGGGTGACCGTTGGACAAAAAATAAACTTCTGGTAATAAGGTGTCCATGGTGTGCAGCCCAGATAGGGCCACCAAGGCCAGACCAGAAAGGTATTAGAAAAGAAGCTCAAGACTGCAACACATCACTGGCACCAGGCTATGACATTTATGGAAAGACCATATTAATAGGTTGCAATGATAATAGCTGTCATTTTTATATAGACGGGATGAGGGGAGGGCTCCCAGTCTATCTAGTTGACGAAGACATCTATGAGAACAGGCCTACCCTATTGATCGGTACAGTCGATAAGTTCGCTCAACTCAGCTGGAGCCCCAAGTGTCGTTCTATTTTTGGGATAGGCCCTGAAGGGACAAGGGACGCTTCACCACCAAATATAATAATCCAGGACGAACTCCACATGATTTCTGGGCCACTTGGTTCGATGATAGGGCTATATGAGACCGTGATAGAAGAACTCTGTACAGACAGGCGAGAAGGTATTGAACATAGACCAAAAATCATCAGTTCCACTGCGACTATCAGGAGGTATAAAGAACAGGTAAGAGCGTTGTTCGCTCGCGAAGGCACATACCTCTTCCCTCCACCGGCAGTAAAGGCTTCGGACTCTTTCTTTTCCCGGTACGCCGTGGAAGATGAAACTGGTGTTCTGAAAAACCCCAAGTACTATGTAGGAGTTTATGCACCGGGGTATGGTTCCCTACAGTCCGTACAGGTTCGTGTGCTTTCTTCTTTAATGCAGGCCCCTTTGTCCTTACCAGAAGAAAGTTCAGAACGTGACCCATGGTGGACACTAATGGTCTACTTTAACAGTTTCAGAGAGCTCGGGACAACGATCTCACTGTATGAACATGACATAGTAAACTATATTTCCAAAGACATAAAGGGCAGAAAAGGGATAGCTGACTTCAAAAAGCTTAGGGACACTTTGAAATGGAAAATACATGAACTGACCGGACGGATCGGTGACGAGGTCGTAACAGAAAAGTTAGAGATGTTAGACATACACTATTCACCCGAATCTTTCGAGGGGATAGATGCTTGTTTGGCAACGAGCATAATTGAAGTAGGGGTAGACATTAATAGGCTTTCAGTAATGTGCGTTGTGGGACAGCCTAACACCACTTCTCAATACATACAGGTCACGGGCCGCATAGGTAGGGACTGGACTAAACGACCGGGTGTTGTGTTTATGTTATATAACCATACTTCCCCAAGAGACTTGTCGCACTTTGAGAAGTTTAGAAGTTTTCATGAGAACCTATACGAGCGAGTGGAACCGACCAGCGTAACACCTTTTGCTTTGCCCGTCTTAGAGAGGGCCCTGCACGGCGCACTTATTGCGTTCTGTAGGCAGAAGGCCCGGTTAGAAGAATTGGATAGGCCCATGTCACTACCAGAAGGCTACCTAGAGCAGTTTAAAAATGTGATCTTAGAGCGAGTCCAGAAAATAGACAGTAGACTTGTGAAAGACGTTGAACAAGTATTTGAAAAAAGACAGGACGAGTTCAATCGCTGGGAGAGGGTACTCTGGGAAGAAGAGAGCGGTTCTCCTGATGTGCCACTATTAGTCAGAGGGGGCAACTACATCAAAGCTGACTGGCGTGGCAGATGTTGGGAAACGCCTAACTCCTTAAGGAACGTAGACGCTGCTTGTGAAGCGGTCATAACTGGTCTTTACGAATAAAATGAGTAAGGGTAAGGGACCTATAAGAAGGAGTCAACTGATCACGACGTTCGGTGTCGGTGCTATGCACACGTTACGGAACGGAATCTCAGTAGTTACGGCCGGTCTTGATCAATGGTATAAAAAAGAGTCTGGTTCATCTGAGGGCGAGCTGCAAATAGACGAATATAAGTTTAATGAGTGGCGGCTTCAAGACCTCTTAATGGTTGATCATTTCAGAGAACCGCCTGACTATAGGCCCAATTATAGATTTGCTCAAGGGGAAGCCCGGAACCGAGAACTCTTTATACCACACCTCAGGTTCCCGTCATGGTACCGTTGCCGGATCTGCTCAGGCCTTACCGAGCTCTCACTTACAATGTCAGATGAAGACCCTAAGTGTAGCTTAAAAAGAAAAAATAAAGATGAAAAATTAGTTGATTGCAATGGCAGGTTACAACAAGTTCCCGTGGTAGCGATCTGTAGCGCCGGACATATGCAGGACTTTCCTTGGGCCGAATGGGTACATAGGTCAGTGGCACCTGAATGTAGGGGCGCTTTGAAACTTAAATCCTTATCAGGGTCTTCGCTTACCGGGATGATTGTAAAATGTGGGATATGTAAACGGGAACGTACCTTGGCAAATATATTAAAGGAAGGTCTTATAACAAAATCACTTACGACATCTGATACTGGCACATCTGGCACAAGGTATCCATGTCAAGGTGGGCGACCCTGGTTAGGTATAAGAGAGGAAGGATCTGATGCCTGTGGAGAGGATCTTAAAGGGACACTTAGGACTTCTTCTAATGTGCACTTTCCATCAATTAGGTCTTCTTTAAGGTTGCCGTTAGAACGATTGTCTGAAAAGACAAGTACTTGGGGTCGAATGGGTGAAGATATATATATTGGGCCTTATGTTTCAAACCTAAAAAGTGTTATGGTAAATGGAATTGAGCCATCATACGAGGCCTCGTTTATAAAGGCCATTAGAGAAAAGGACAATAACAATATCCTTACCACTGTAGACGATTCACTAATAATTGAGGTTTTTAACATGCACTGTCGCGGTGAGAGCATGGAGGAAGAACAGGAGGTCGGTGACGAAGACAGGGACAACCGTTTTAGGAGAGAAGAGTTCAATGTGCTAGCCAGCGGGGTTAAGGACGAAGTCTTAAGGTCAAAGAGAGCTAAGATAAATGAAATCTCGTTATTAGCTCAAAACTTTGAGGACATATGGTTGGTAGACTCTTTAGAAGAAGTAAGGGCACTCATAGGCTTCTCAAGAATAAACAGTTTTGGTGTGGGTGATCTCGAATCTATGTCTAGATTGATGTGGAAAAACAGGCCGAACTACAGGGTCCGGAATTGGTTACCTGCGTATCGTGTAAAAGGGGAAGGGATACTGTTTGTGTTCAATGAGGAAAAGATTAGGTCTATGGAACAGGAGCCAGTGTTCTCTGACAAGGTCGAAGTCTTAAACCGTAGGAAAGATTTAAGGCCTTTCCATGAACGCGACTTAAGCACAAGGTTATTAGTAGTACATACTTTTGCACACCTTATTATCAGACAACTAGTGTTCTATTGCGGGTACCCGGCTGCCTCACTGAGAGAGCGACTTTACGTCTCTGATGATAGAGAGAACCCTATCGCCGCTGTTATGGTCTATACTGCTTCTGGTGATTCACAAGGAACTATGGGAGGGCTTGTGAAGATGGGTGAACCGGACAACTTGGTTGAGCCACTTAACCTAGCTATTGAGAACGCCAAGTGGTGTTCTTCAGACCCAGTCTGCATGGAAGTGGGGAATCAACAGGGCCAAGGCCAATACGGACTTAACCTTGCGGCCTGCCACGATTGTTGTCTCTTGCCCAACACGTCATGTGAGCATTTCAATAATTTCTTAGACAGAACTTTTTTAATCGGTGACGGTAGTTCTGTAAGAGGGTACTTCGACCGGTAAAGATGGCTAAAGGGACTAAATATTTTCTGAGCCTGTTCTCGGGAGCAGGTGG
>Ga0187833_10007089_pt1 | contig 10201 bp, 12 predicted proteins | sample ETNtaG_37_FD_167968 | JGI IMG/M metagenome (GOLD analysis project Ga0187833, IMG submission 167968) | Marine microbial and viral communities from oxygen minimum zone, Eastern Pacific Ocean - ETNP2014_SV_400_PacBio MetaG (Illumina Assembly) | ecosystem: Environmental > Aquatic > Marine > Hypoxic... | reverse complement strand
ACAGGCTATTGACAGTTGGTTGACACGCAAGGGCGTGTCCGTTCCAGTCTTCTACTTTGAGGACATCACTGAGATTAGAGATGACTTGAAGTACCATCACCCCGCTATGCGAATACATGTTGCCACGGAAGAACAAGCACAGGTGCTGGGGCTCAGGGCTAGGGTGGCCTCCCCCCACAAGGAATGGGTCCTGTAGTGGCAAGTGCAGAACAACTGCTCATTAGCAAGGTGCTCAGTGAGCACACTCTGGTCGAAGCCATTGACATGGGCCTCCAGCCCAAGCATTTCTCTGCCACCTACACAGGCATTTGGGGTTGGTTGCTGGAGTTCTGGCAGTCACACAGTGAGGTACCTACGGCTAGGGCTCTAGGTACGGAGTACCCCTCCGTGTCACTGGGTGACGCTAGCGGGGAATCCCTGAGTCGCTTGGTGGAAGAGGTCATAGACGGTCACCGTAAGGCCAAGGTGTCTGACCTAATGACTGAGGCTCTGCCCCTACTCAGTGACGGGAACACCAAGGGGGCCATCTCTATACTGTCTTCCGGTCTACAGGATGTGGCGGGGGATACCGCCACGTCCCGAGATGTTGACTTGGTAGAGCAGTGGGAGTCCCGGCTGGAGAAGTACGCAGAGATGCGTGAGCGTCCCGATAAACTAGTGGGAATCTCTACCGGGTTCCCGGGTCTGGACAGGCTCACCGCTGGCATTCGTCCCCAACAGTTGGTCACGTTCGTGGGTGAGGCCAAGCGAGGCAAGTCAATGCTGACCATGGTGATGGCTATAACCGCTAATATAAATGGTATCTCACCATTGTTGGTCTCCTTTGAGATGAGTGCCGAAGAACAGGCAGCACGACATGACGCCTACCTTGCCAAGGTGTCCCACACGGGACTGATGCGGGGCATGTCCACCAAGGAGGAAGTGGACAGGCTGAACAAGGAGTTGCGTCTCCGTAAGAATCGTGCTCCATTCCTACTCGTTGAGGATATTGCCTCGACCACCACGGTCTCTAGCCTCGCTGCCAAGATCAAGCAGCACACCCCCGGCATTGTGTTCGTGGACGGGGTCTACATGATGGACGACGAGAATGGGGAGCCCAAGGGTAGCCCACAGGCGTTGACCAACATCACTAGGTCCCTTAAGAGGTTGGCCCAGCAGTACAAGGTGCCAATCATCATCACCACACAGGTACTGTCTGCCAAGTTGAGCAGTAGAGTGTCCCGTCGGGTCACTGCTGATGCCATCGGCTACTCGTCCTCGTTCGTACAGGACTCTGACATTGTGATGTCAGTGGAGAAGGACCCCGACTACGAGGACCGGTCCATCGTGAGGGTTCTACTATCACGCACTTCCCCACACGGGGAGGTTACAATCAAGTGGGACTGGGAGAACATGGACTTCACCGAAGTAGGTGAAGACGACGATGACGACGATGACGAGGACAGAGATGATTTCCACGACTGGTAATGATCTGGCGGGAGCCTTGACCCGGCTAGGTGTGAACGTCACGACTGTCGGTGACTCCGAGATTGGTGGTCACTGTCCAATCCATGACGACAACAGCCCGTCGTGGTCCATGAATATCAACACGGGTCTGTGGATCTGCTATGCCTGTGGTGCCACGGGCAACCTGTCCCAACTGGCCCTTCGTCTGTCGGATAGTGGCGACGAAGCCATGCTGGTAAACCAGTTCATCATCGAGAGCGGGCTGGAGTCGCTTAAGTCCAAGGGTGGCGGCGAGGAAGTGTTCATCCCCAAGGCTGACGTTGACACCTACCGGAGATTCCAGCCAGTACCAGAGCAGTTGCTAAAGAGTCGTGGCATGGACGCCAGTGTTGCCCAACGGTATGGACTCCGGTGGGACCCACAGCCACGCCACTGGATCGTTCCAATCGTCTCCCCCTCTGGAGAACTTTGGGGATGGCAGGCCAAGGGTAAGGGTTACTTCAGGAACGTCCCCGTTGGTGTGAACAAGTCTAGGACCCTGTTCGGTCTGGACCGATTCAGGGCACGCACTGTGGTGTTGGTTGAGTCACCTCTAGACGTGGTACGCCTGTCGTCCGCTCGTCTAGGCATAGGGGTGGGGGGTTTGGCCTCGTTTGGAGCCCATGTCAGTCATGCTCAGATGGGTCTTCTGTCTACCCGGGCTGATATAATAGTGATAGCGCTTGACAACGATACAGCAGGGATTACCGCTGCTAAGAGGGTTCACGCTGAGTGTCCCCGTCCTCGTGGTGGTATATCATTCCTGCGTTACGAACATACGAATGCGAAAGACATTGGCGAGATGACAGACGACGAGATCGAAGAGGCTGTTACTAAAGCCTCCGCTGTGCCTTGGTGGGTGTGATGACGTTCACCGGTACGCTGTACCCCTTCCAAGAAGACGCCCACGAGTCCATGTGTGACCGTGGTCAGATGATGCTCTGCATGGTCATGGGGGCCGGTAAGACCCCAACAACTATCGCTACCTTGGAGACCCTATTTGAGCGGGACGAGATCACCCGTGCCCTGCTGGTGGTCCCTGCCTCCCTGAAATACCAGTGGTTGGCTGAGATCAAGAAGTTTTCCTCGTCTCGTGCTGTGGTCATCGACGGACCACCCAAGGCCAGAGAAACTCTGTGGCGTGCAGCCATCTCCTGCCAGTACGTTGTTGCTAACGCAGAGATGCTACAGAATGACGTTAGTTATTTAGATCGTATACGCATTGATGCTATCGTCATAGACGAGGCCACCCTCATCAAGTCTCCCGCTGCTAAGAGGTCACGTTTCCTAAAGAGGATCGGTAAGAGGTCACCGTATCGCTACGCACTCACCGGACAGCCCATAGAGAACCGTCCCGAGGAACTGTTCTCTATCATGGAGTTCGTTGACCCGACCATTCTTGGACGCTTCGACCTGTTCGACCGCACCTTCATCGTCAGGGATAGGTGGGGCAAACCAATAAGATACCGAAACTTAAACCATCTCCATGAGAGCCTCAGCGACGTGATGTACCGCAAGACTAGGGAGGACATTCAGGACCAGTTGCCTGAACTAATCACCAAGGTAGTCCCAGTGGCGTTTGATGTGTCCGGTGCCAAGGCGTACCGTCTGATTACCACAGACCTGCTGAGGAAGATCAACGATGCCATTGGCAAGATGGGTCGTGGCTTTGATCTGTGGAGGCACTACAACGCCATGGGCGGTGAGGCTCAGGGAGAGATCATGTCCCGAATGACTGTGCTCCGAATGCTGTGTGACAATCCAGAGTTAGTGCGTGCATCGGCTCGCCTGTTTAACGAGGACGGGGATAAGGGTAGCGCCTACGCCGACCACGTTGTGCAGGCAGGGTGGCTTAAGTCAGTTACTAGGTCACCCAAGTTGGACGCAGCGGTGGAGTACATTAAGGGAATACTGGATGAAGATCCGTCCAACAAGGTGGTTGTGTTCTCCTTCTTTAGACAGAACCTAAAGTTGTTGGAGATGGCACTGTACGACACAACCAAATGCACCACCTTCATGGGCGGGATGTCAGCCCACGAGAAGGAGCAGTCGAAGCGTAGGTTCGCTACGGACCCAGACGTGCGGGTGTTCCTGTCGTCTGACGCTGGGGGCTACGGCGTGGACCTCCCGATGGCGAATCATCTGATAAGTTACGACCTACCGTGGTCGGCAGGGAAGTTGGATCAACGTGAGTCACGCATCATCAGGCTGTCCTCTGAGTTCCCTCACGTCACGGTCACTTCCTTTGTTATGCGGGGTAGTATCGAGGAAAGACAGTACGACATGCTACAAGAGAAGCGCCTAATCAATAGGGCCTTCATTGACAAGGGGTACGATGCCCGTGGTCAATATGAGATCACGTTAGGCTCCCTATCCGACTTTCTGTCATCGGCAGAAGTATAATGGACGATTGTGAGATGTGGACCATGAATGATGACCTTGCCTATACCCTGAGGTTGGTGGAAGAGTATAAGAGTGCCAAGGACTTGGCCGACTCTTCCAAGAAGAGGGCAGACAACTTAAAGAAGGAACTAAGCGACCTCGTGGACGCCGAGGGGTACGAAGGGGACAACGGTCACCTGTGGTACGAGATAGGTGACTACAAACTGAAACGTGAACGTAGGGTTAGTAAGTCGTTTGATCTAGATGAGTGCGAACAGTGGGCTAGGTCCACCGGCCTGTGGGATTCAGTTAAAGAGGTAGTTGAGTCGGTGAGCGAGGACAAGGTGCTTGCTCTAGCGTGGGACGATCCTGAGGTCCGTGAAGCCATCGAGCGCTTCTACAAGGAGAAAGAAACGTGGGCATTCAAACTATGACATCACCTACCTATTTCCAGCGTCTAATGGAGCGGGACCACTCTGATCTTCTAGATGAAGAGTCAGAGGAACTTGATTATCCGGGTAGTACCCCCCCGCGAAATCGGGGAGATAGCCCTATTCCGAAGTCCCGGTTTGATAGCGCGCTTTCAGACGCCAAACCCAAGTACTACAAGGTACACGGTGAACTGCGTGAGTTCTTCCCCATCGGGGAACTGGCACGGTTGTTGCATCGCAAGGCTGTGACGATTAGGATGTGGGAGAGGAACGGATGGATACCACACGCCAACTACCGCACGCCTGCCCCCAAGGGCGAACAGATTCCCGGCGTCGAGCCCAAGGGCCGTCGCCTCTACAGTCGGGAGCAGGTCGAGTTTCTGCTCACCGCCGTCGAGAGGTTCAATCTCGACAACCAAAGAGAAGCCGATTGGAACGGCTTCAAGGAACACACCGTAGCCAACTGGCCGGTGTAACGAGAGAGATGAGAGAAGATTATGCCAATAGAATATGACGTTGCTGTTTCTGAGGAAGCCCCTCAGCAAGAAGTGCGAAAGATCATCCGGTCGGGATGGGGTGCTGTAGACACCCTAAAGCAGGAGGACGCCAACTATGCCGTCCGACTGAAGACCGGCAATGACCCCGTGCTCATCAAGTTCCTACAGGACGCCCCGTATGCCTCGTGGAGGCAACACTGGGTGAACCGCACAGGTCAGAAGTCCTTTGTCTGTCGGGAAGGAATGGACGACCGGGGCTGTCCACTGTGTGATGCAGGCAACCGCCCCCGTCCCCTGTTCGCTTTCAACGTGCTCCTTCTGGAGCGTGGGGAGGAACCGGCGCTGCGCTCGTACGAGGCAGGCACCCGGGTCATCGCTACTCTTCGGAACTTCAACGAGGATGAGCGTCAGGGACCCCTGTCCAAGCACTACTGGGCAGTCAGTCGCAGTGGCACTGGTCCACAGACTCAGTACAACCACCTACTCATCAAGGAGCGCGATCTCAGCGATGAGTGGGGGATCAGCCCGCTGACCGAAGAGACTCTGGGTCAGGCGGAGTCCAAGGCGTATGACGCCGACATCATGCGTATTTCGTCTTACGCAGACATGGTTGCTCTGGTCAATGAAGACGTTGGAGCGATCTAAGACCATTAGTGGGGGTCGGGGTCTTTTCCCCTCCTTTCGCCCCGGTCCCCACTTTATTTCGTCAATAGACGAGGTACGTGAACTAGTCGACGTAGTAGTCGACTATGGGTCGTTTGCGTTTGACGTGGAGACAGTTGGGGTTCTGTCCCACCACCCTGATCTTTCTGAGCAGGTGGACGCACAGGTTGAGGCTCACGTTCAGACGTTGTCTACTACCACTGACTCCGTGGTTGCCCGCGCACGGGAAGCCAAAGAACAGGCGATGACCAAAACCATCGCCTTGGACCCGAAGCGCAACGAGGTTATCTGGGTGGGGATTGCCACAAATGGCAGGTCTTGGGCCATTCCGATGGGACACCCCTGCGGAGAAGTGGTATTGCCAGAGGAACGTGGTGATGGCTCTACCGTCCCACCAACTGGGCACCGTAAGATCCTGAAAAGCGGCGAAGAGTCCATGGCGAAGGCTAGGTACACCATCCCGGCCACGTTTGCGGACCCTCCAAACCAGTTGTCACGAGCCGCAGTCTTTGAGGCGATTAAACCTATATTCTTTGACACCTCGTTAGTGAAGGTCGGGCACAACGTCAAGTTTGACGCTCGCACCATAGCGAAGTACTACGGGGAACTGCCTGTGGGTCCGTTTCACGACACCATGCTGCTCCAGCATGTGTTGGACGAGAACATTTCCTCGTTTCGACTAACTTCTTTGATTAGTCATAACTTTGGGGAACACAATCCCTACGCCAAGCACGGTAAGGTCGGTGCAGTTATTTCTACTACACCCTTTTCCGTCGCCTGCAAATACGTCCATCTAGACGCTCGCTGGACGTGGTTGCTGTACCAGAAGTTGCGTCGGGGACTAACCCCTGACTTTAAGCCAGTGTTCTCCCAAGACGTGGAGGTCTTGGAGGTACTGATGTCTATGGAAGACACAGGCATGAAAGTTGATGCTGGGGGACTCTCTTCGCTAGGTGAGGACCTTGACACCAAGATGCGGGACGTGCATTCCGAGATAACTGCGCTCACCTACCCCGGCTTCAACCCAGATTCTGTCAAAGACAAGCGCACATTTCTGTTTAGTGGTAAGCGTGAAGGCGGGCTGGGTCTCAAGCCCACCAAGTCCACAGAAAAGGGACAGGCATCTGTGGATCACGCCTCCTTGAAAGCCATGAGCAGCAAGCACCCGATCATTCCCCTGTTCCTTGATTGGGCAGAGTACAAGAAGATGAAGAGCACCTACGTTGATGGCCTTCTGGAGAAGATTAATAAAGGCCGTTTACACCCAAACTTCCACCTTCACCGTACAGCCACCGGCAGGCTGTCTTCATCCAACCCGAACCTCCAGAACGTCCCACGGGACACCAGCATTCGGGGACTGTTCGAGGCCGACGCCAATAGTTTGTTGGTCGTTGCCGACTATGACCAGATTGAACTTAGGATCATGGCGATGTTCAGTAGGGATGAGAACATGCTGACTATCTTTGCAGATGGCATTGACATTCACGCTGGTGCAGCGTCTCTACTCTTTGACAAGCCAGTGGGAGAAATCACGAGTGAGGAACGCCAACTAGGCAAGTCGGCTAACTTCCTCACGGCTTACGGTGGCGGTGCTGGCAAGTTGTCGTCCACTTCTGGAGTGACACTAGCCAAGGCTCGTGAAATCATAAACCAATACTATGAGCAGTTTAACGGCCTGTCACTGTGGAAGCACAAGGTCGTGATGAAGGCCAAGAAGGATGGGTTTGTAACTACCATCTCAGGCCGTCGCCGTCGCCTACCAGACATCAACTCCAACAATGACGAACTACGGTCTAGAGCGGAGAGGCAGGCGGTTAACGCAATAGTACAGGGCAGTGCCTCTGACATCTGTAAGAAGGCCATGATAAAGGCACAACCTCAGGTGGCTTCTTTCGGTGGAAAGGTGCTGGTACAGGTGCATGACGAATTGGTCGTGAACGTGCCAGACGATGATCGGGTAGACTATTACTCTGATATCATTCAAGAATCAATGGGGCACGGTAAGGATCTGAATGGGGTTCCCATAGTTGTAACAGCAAACCATGGACGAACATGGTCGGAGGCAAAGTGACCGAACAAGATACTACGGTGTCCCAGAGGAACTTCTACTTGATGCTGTCCCCTCCAGACGGTCAGAACATCGCTAATAACTTAGGGTTCTCCCCCTCGTCAGAGGACGTGTACGAAGAAGAGCAGAAGGACGTGCTCAGGAGTTGGGCCATCCTCACTCAGGCGGGTATTGTGGACTCAATGTCCGACGCAGCAGACTGGATGGCTGACGTTATGGTCAACGACAACATGCTGCCTCCCGGGGATGAGGGTGAAGACATGGATGACATGGAAATGGTTAATGTGGGCTTCGACATGGACAACCCAGAAAGTGAGAACTTCATGTCATTCCATAGCATCCCGTACGGGGAACTTCGTAAGATGCACCAACAGATCAAGGACTCCACCTACAACACCGTTCTGGGTTGCTTGGTGTCTGCTGTGTCCAAGTTGTTGGACGAGGAACTGATAGAGTTAACAACTGTCTGAGAACAAGGAGTAGCCATGAGCGACTGGTGGGCTGATCGCCTAGCGGGAAAAGAAGCGCAGCCTAAGACTGCCCCGGTGGTACGGGTAGGTAGTACGCCTCCCATTATGTTCAACACCGTTGCACCACCCGCTACGGTGACGGAGGCCCCACCGACGCCACAGGAGCAGTACATGGCTACTCAGACGGCTGTGGACCCCAACGAACAAACGACCATGGGTGAGGCCATACGCTCTTGGAAGGGTGGTGAAGCCCACCGCAAGGAAGCAGGCAATACGTGCCCCGAGTGTGGTAGTCGTAATGTCTTCTCCCGCATGGCTAAGGGTGCAGGCTCTGGAATCAACGGGAATCATCCAGCCCCCCGCTGTTACGAATGCGGCTGGAACGGACTCTACGATCAGGGTATACAAGCAAACTGGATAATGCCACAATAACAGAACAAGGATATTAAATGTCTACGACTACCTACGAGACGCTAGAAGAGATTGCACGAGCGGTTAACAAGAAGTTCGGTGACGAAGTAGTTGTACAGGGGAGCCGGATACAAGAGGCTCTACCCCGTATTACCACCGGGGTGCTGGCCTTTGACCTGATGCTGGGGGGCGGCTGGCCCGTCAACCAATGGTCAGAGATAGTGGGTGACGAGTCGTCTGGAAAGACGGCTATTGCTTACAAGACCATCGCTGCAAACCAAGCACTGGACCCCGACTGGACTGCTATGTGGGTGGCAGCAGAGGAGTATGTGCCCGAGTACGCCGAAGCAATCGGCGTGGACTTAGATCGCCTGTGGGTGGTGGAAACAAACATCATGGAGCAGGCGTATGACCTAGTCATACGGGCACAGGGTAATCGTGCAGTGGACTGCGTGGTGCTGGATTCCCTGCCCGCACTGGTTCCCGGTGACGAGTACGAGCGGCAGATGGATGAGTTCACTGTCGGACTGGGTGCCCGCCTCACTGGCAAGTTCTTCCGTAAGTCTGCCAAAGCCCAGCGCCGCTCCCTCCTAGAGGAAGACCGTGGATGCACAGGGCTGATCGTCAATCAGTGGAGGGACAAGATTGGGGTGATGTGGGGTGACCCACGCACCACCCCCGGTGGCAAGGCCAAGAACTTCCACTACTTCAGCCGTGTGGAGGTCAAGAAGGACGAATGGCTCAAGGAAGGAAAGGTCGCCGTAGGCCAGACCATTAAGGGCCGTACTATTAAGAACAAGACATATCGACCACAGCAGCAGGCCGTGGTGGACTTCTACTTCGCTGACTCTGGTGGGTTCCATATGGGGGACTTCGACACGGTCAAAGACGTGGTCAACATTGCCATTGCCTGTGAGGTCATTACCAGAGCCGGTGCGTTCTACTCATACAAGGACGATAAGTGGCAGGGTAAAGAGAGGGTTCTAGATGCTCTCAGAGCCGATCTGAGCCTTCAGGACGAACTGCGAGAAGAACTGATGGGTACCCTAAGTGAGTGATATTGAGTACCCTTACGAGAGAGTTTGTGAGTTCGTAGAAGATGATGAGGGGGGCACCTTGGTTATAGATGACGTTCTCTACGATGAGATTTCCGTGGCCGCTAAGGCTGTTGACCAGACCGTAGAAGAGTGGGTACACAACGCTATCAGGAACGTGGTTCGTGATACGCCCGGAGTGGAGACTGATGACTGACATACACCGACGCTCCAAGAAGCAGGAGGAGCGTACTGCGGAGAAGTACTACGGCAGTCGTAACGTCATGTCTGGCGCTGGATGGGTGCGTAAGAATGATGTTCGCACTATTGATCTTCTCGTAGAGAACAAGTTTACGGATAAGAAGTCGTATTCAATACAGTCACAGGAGATGGTTAAACTGGCACGGACAGCCATTCTAGAGGATCGTATTCCTGTGTTACAGGTTGATCTTGGCGGGCGGTCCTATGTGGTTCTACTGGAAAACGACTTTATGGAGATGATACAAGATGACTGAAGATGCTTGGAAGATCGAGGCCATGAAGGCCAGTATGAAGAGTAAGTCTAAACTAGTACCTTTGTTACATCCCCATCTCCTGAAGGAATATCAGGAGAAGAACACCCACCGGGACACTGAGCACTACCACCCCAGTGAGATTTGTAAGCGGGATTGGTGTGTGAGACAGTCCGGTTATCGGATGCTGGGGCACAACGAGTCCAACCCAGAAAGGCCCAAGCCGTTCAAGACCCTCAACATCTTTG
>Ga0187833_10007088_pt1 | contig 10201 bp, 10 predicted proteins | sample ETNtaG_37_FD_167968 | JGI IMG/M metagenome (GOLD analysis project Ga0187833, IMG submission 167968) | Marine microbial and viral communities from oxygen minimum zone, Eastern Pacific Ocean - ETNP2014_SV_400_PacBio MetaG (Illumina Assembly) | ecosystem: Environmental > Aquatic > Marine > Hypoxic... | reverse complement strand
TCGGCTCACCGCATCCTGGGGCTGAAGCAGGTCCCAAGGGTTGGTCTGTTCGCCCATTAAAGCGGTACGCGAGCTGGGTTTAGAACGTCGTGAGACAGTTCGGTCCCTATCCTTCGTGGGTGTTGGAAATTTGAGGAGATCTGCTCCTAGTACGAGAGGACCGGAGTGGACGAACCTCTGGTTTTCCGGTTGTGATGCCAATTGCATCGCCGGGTAGCTATGTTCGGAAAGGATAACCGCTGAAAGCATCTAAGCGGGAAGCCAACTCCAAAACTAGATTTCCCTTCCTCCTTCGGGAGGACCGTAGACCCCTTGTAGACTACAAGGTTGATAGGCCAGATGTGTAAGCACAGCAATGTGTTCAGCTAACTGGTACTAATTGGTCGCGAGGCTTGATCTTTAAATATTCCTCATGCTTACTTCAAACGAATTCAATTGTTAAAATTTATTAGACGGAAACGTACAGCTTTCCGGTCTTGATAGCGAAAGGGTCACACCCGTTCTCATTCCGAACACGGAAGTTAAGCCTTTCTGCGCCGATGGTACTGCGGGCGAGAGCCGTGTGGGAGAGTAGGACGAGGCCGGATCATTTTTAAGAAACCCGCTTGGTGAAAACCAGGCGGGTTTTTTTGTGCGCTCACCTCCCCCGCTCTCCCCGCACCAATCAATTCCTCTTTTGACCCCCTTTTTATTAGTGAGTACTTTGCACAACCCAAGATTCTCCCGCAAGGGGGACTAACGGCTTCGTCGCTAACACTCCTCACAATGACAAAATGGACCTGTGGTGTCATGCTGAGCCTCGTCAAAGACCCCTTTCAATAATATTGTGGGGTGTCAAAGCATCTCGTTTTATATTTTTTCGACCTACGCAAAGGTGCTCTTCATGATTACCTCTTTCACGGTCACAGCACCCTCCCTGTCTTTTTAAAACAGGCCTGATCGCCCTTTCTCTAAAAACCCCGAAAACATGGTATTTAAAACGCTTTTTCGTTGACAATAACTACAGGCTTAGATACTATCGCCCCTCTATTTATATGGTGTTTCTGAGCATTGAAAAGGGTCACGAAAAACCATATTAAGTCTTTGAAAATCAATAAACATTCTTGATTTACAATTACATTGGGTAGGCTTGAGTTTTGTCGCATTCTGTCCAATGATTTCTCTTGTTATCGGGGCATCAACGTCCCGAGGAGTGGCTTCATGCTAGAAAGTTATCTAGGTGCAGGAATTTTGCTACTGATGGCAATTGGTATCGCCGGCGGTATGGTTGTTATGACGTCGATGCTGGGGCCAAAGCGTGAGTTTGCTGACAAAATGGAACCGTTTGAATGTGGTGAAAGTCCGATTGTTTCGCCCCATCAACGTTTCTCGGTCAAGTTTTACCTGGTGGCCGTTCTTTTTGTTCTGTTCGATATCGAAGCTGTTTTCTTTTTTCCGTGGGCCATCCTGTTTAAGCAACTCGGCATGTTTGGTTTCATTGAAATGCTTTTGTTCATTCTTATTCTCGGTGTTGGTCTTCTGTATGTATGGAAGCGAGGCGGCCTCGACTGGGAATAACCGCTCGGCGCGGAGCCTATAAAAATCGGTTGTTAATTTTAAGAAAAATATGAGTACGAATTTCATCGACAGAGTTAAATCAAAATACGCGAGCATCATCATCGACTCTCACAATTTCCGTGGCGACCAAACGCTTACGGTTAAGAAAGGGAATGAACTTGAGCTCTTCAAATTCCTTCGTGATGATCCTGAACTCGACTTCAATTTCCTGATGGACCTCACTGCAGTTGATTACATGAACCGCAAGGATGCCCGCTTTGAAGTGGTCTATCATCTCTTCTCTTTAAAGCATACCGGACGTCTTCGCATAAAAATTCCTGTCAGTGAGGATGACTGCTCTATAAATTCGATATGTACATTATGGAAAACTGCCAACTGGTACGAGCGTGAAGTGTGGGACATGTACGGGATAAAATTCAATGACCATCCCGAGATGCGCCGGATACTGCTTTACGAAGAGTTCAAGGGACATCCTTTAAGGAAGGATTACCCTGTCAACAAACGACAACCTTTGATTGGCCCTTTGAATTAGGCTTGGGAATATATGATTCTCGATTTAGCAATCACGCTGGTTAAGATTCTTTTCATCGTCGGAGTAACGGTGGGCTTTTTTGCCCCGGTACTGACGTGGGTGGAACGTAAGCAAAGTGCCATCATGCAGGATCGCGTTGGCGCGAACCGAGCGGATATCATGGGGTTCACGGCACTTGGCCTGTTTCATGCGATTGCCGATGCTCTCAAGATGTTCACCAAGGAAGACTTCATTCCTCAAGGCGCCAATCGTTTTCTACACACTCTCAGTCCGATAGTTGCGGTCATCCCGGCTATTCTTACTTTTGCGGTCATCCCTTTCGGGGGTCAGTATGATCTGTGGGGGGAATCTGTCAATCTTGTGATTTCCGATCTTGATGTCGGGTTGCTATTCGTATTCGCCATCGCTTCGTTGGCCACTTACGGTTATGTTATTGCAGGATGGGCCTCCAACAACAACTGGTCCCTGCTGGGTTCGATGCGAACTGCATCGCAGATGATCTCTTATGAAGTAACGATGGGCCTTACCATCATCGGCGTCCTGATGGTGTACGGCACAATGAAGCTCACGGATATTGGTGCCGCGCAGGAAGATTTCCTGAATTGGGGATTCTTTCTCCAGCCACTCGGGTTCTTCATGTTCCTTGCCGCTTCTATTGCTGAGAATAAACGTATCCCGTTCGATGCTCCTGAAGCAGAATCTGAATTGGTCGCGGGTTATTTCACCGAGTATAGTGGACTCAAGTTCGGCATGTTTTTAATGGCCGAGTTTATCGAGATGGTCACAATCGGAGCGATCGTCACCATTTTATTTTTTGGAGCGTGGCATATTCCGTTTCTACCAACGGCCACTCTTCTTTCCTGGTTTGATTTTCTAGGAACAAGCGGCGCGAACCTTGCTGTCATGTTAATTAACGTCGCTGTATTTTTCGCTAAGGTGGTTTTCTTCATCTGGTTTCAAATGACGATTCGATGGACCCTTCCAAGGTTCCGATACGATCAGATTATGAAGCTGGGGTGGAAAATCCTTTTACCGCTTTCACTGGCCAATATTCTTGTCACCGGGCTGGTGATTTTAGCGGTGCAATAAGGAATACCGACCATGGCTTATTTTGTTGATCGTAATGTAAAAATGACTTGGTGGGAGCGGTCATACCTTCCTGAAATTATCAGGGGTATGTACATCACCTCTCGGCATTTCTTTTTGAATTTATTCGGATTCATCCCGTTTTTTCTAGGACAAAAGAAAAAGCGACCCATTTTTACGGTGTATTACCCCGAAGAAATGGTTCACATCCCGGTAGCTTATCGGGGACGACCGGTTCTTGCCATCAACGAGCATAATCGGCCCAACTGTGTGGCCTGCGGATTATGTGAAGCAGCTTGCCCTGCTTATTGTATTGATATTACCCCGGGGGGAAACACAGGTAAGCAAAATGATGTGGAGCGATGGCCTAAGGAATTTACCATCGATTATGCGGTTTGTATTTTCTGTGGAAACTGTGAGGAGGCCTGTCCTGAAGAAGCCATCTTCATGAGCGATGACTATGAAATACCCATGCTCAACCGCGAGGATATGAAATACAATCTTGAGCAACTGTCCGTGCCGATTGAGCAACTTAAGGATCGGGTTGAGTTCACCAGGAAAATGTACGGAAAATGGAATTACTGATTTTTTATCCTCTGGCCGGCCTTTGCGTGGCATTCGCGCTGGGAGTGGTCGTAAACAACAGTCCTGTCGGGTCGGCCATGTCGCTGATCGCTATGATGCTGGGGCTGGCGGGTATCTTTGTCCTGCAACAGGCCCACTTCATCGCCGTTTTGCAAATCATCATTTACGCTGGCGCGATCATGGTCCTTTTTATGTTCGTCATTATGCTTCTTAATTTAAAAGGGTCTGGTGAAGGTGCGAGTTGGCGTTCGAGGGATAAAAATTTACTTTTGACTGTGCTGTCCGGGCTTTTAGTCGCCGGTGTCCTGTACAAAATAATTGCAGTTGTGGAATCAGGTAATTTCGACTCCCCTGCCTTGCGACCTGAAACTTTCGGTACTGTCAGGCAAGTGGGAACGATTCTGTTTACTGAATTTGTTTTACCTTTTGAGGTTGCCTCTATCCTGCTGTTGGTTGCTATGATCGGCGCCGTGGTATTGGCTAAAAATAAGGTAGATTAGTATGGATATAGAAATGGAAATAGTTCCGCTATCTCATTACTTGTTTCTTAGTGCCACGCTGTTTGTCATCGGGGTGACGGGCGTGCTTGTGCGAAGAAACGCTATCGTTGTGTTCATGTCTATTGAGATCATGCTCAATGCGGTCAATATTTCTCTGGTCGCGTTTGATCGCTACTTGAACCTCCACGATGGCCAGATTTTTAGTTTCATGGTCATGTGCGTTGCGGCGGCTGAAGTTTCGGTTGGCCTGGCGATTATTATCGCTTTGTTCCGCAATAAGCCCACGATCAATCTGGATGAATTCAACATTATGAAATCCTGAGGAAATACTTATGTTGCTGAAACTGACCGGGCTGGTACCTCTGTACCCGCTGATCGGTTGCATCATTAATGGGTTTTTCGGTCTACGCATCGGCAAAAATGCCGTCGGGCTCATCGGTGCGGGAGCGGTGGGTTTATCGTTCCTGACAACCCTGTTTATCTTTGCCGGGTTGGTGATGACCCCTGTCGAAGAACGGGTGTACGAGCAGGTGCTGTTCACCTGGATGTCCGCTGGAGATTTCTCTGTCGATTTCGGATTCCAAATCGATCCTCTATCGATGGTTATGATGCTGTTCGTAACGGGTGTCGGATTCCTCATCCATGTCTATTCCATTGGCTACATGCATGAGGAATACAGTTTCTACCGATTCTTTGCCTATTTAAACCTGTTCATGTTCTCCATGTTGCTGTTGATTATGGGGAACAACTTCCTACTGATGTTCATCGGCTGGGAAGGTGTGGGTTGTTGTTCGTATTTCCTGATTGGCTACTACTTCGAGAAAAAATCTGCCTGCGACGCGGGTACCAAGGCGTTCGTCATGAACCGTGTGGGCGACTTCGCGTTCCTGCTCGCTGTGATGTACATCTTCAATATTTTTGGATCGATAGATTTTACGACGGTATTTCACGCCGCACCTGAGAAGCTTATTTATGACGGTGAAACGGTAACGATCATCACCTTGTTGCTGTTTGTCGGAGCCTGTGGAAAATCTGCGCAGATACCTCTATACACATGGCTACCGGACGCGATGGAAGGCCCTACTCCTGTTTCCGCGCTCATTCACGCGGCGACCATGGTAACGGCTGGGGTGTATATGGTTGTACGTTGTAACGCGTTGTTCGCTTTGGCGCCGCTTTCGATGACAACGGTTGCTTTTGTCGGCGGTGGCACCGCTGTATTTGCTGCTACCATTGGCATGACTCAATTTGATATCAAACGGGTCCTTGCTTACTCCACTGTAAGCCAGATCGGGTACATGTTCCTTGCCGTTGGCGTTGGCGCATACACCGCCGCTATCTTTCATATGGTCACTCACGCATTCTTCAAAGCTTGCCTCTTCCTGGGATCGGGCAGTGTCATTCATGGCCTGCATGGTGAGCAGGATATGAGGAAGATGGGAGGGCTTAAGGACCATATGCCTATTACTTTTATTACTTTCTTTGTCTCTACTCTGGCTATCGCGGGAATATTCCCTCTATCCGGATTCTTCAGTAAGGACGAAATTCTTTATCATGCTTTGATGGATGGTAATGTGATTCTCTGGGGAATGGGAATCACGGGTGCCTTGCTTACGGCGTTCTATATGTTCCGCCTTGTCTTCATGACATTTTTTGGTGAATCGAGGGTGGACCCGCATGTTCACCCGCATGAGTCTCCAAAGGTCATGACCGTTCCATTGGTTATTCTTGCGGGACTTGCTTTTTTCGGCGGCGCTCTGGGCATTCCACTCTTCCACGGCTGGCATGTCTTGCACAACTGGCTGGAACCGGTATTCCATTTTGACATGGCATCTGCCATTGAGCATTCGGCGCACTTGCTTCATGAACAGGGAAAACACGCTCCATCGTTGACGCATTTGTTAGAGCCTGCGGAACACAATCTGTGGGTGGAGGTTGCGCTTATGGCACTGTCCTTCAGCATTGCCGTCGCAGGTATTTTTGGCGCGTACATGTGCTACATAAAAATGCCGCACCTTCCTCAATCTTTTACTAAGGGTCAGTGGGGATATGATCTGGTTAAAAATAAATACGAAGTAGACGAACTTTATGATGAAACGATTGTCAAGCCAACTCTTGAAGGATCAAACTTGCTGTGGAAAGAGGTCGACGCAAGAGGAATTGATGGCTCTGTCAATGGTTCCGCCAAAACTATTGGCTGGCTGAGTAATCATGCAAGTACTTTTCAATCCGGTTTCGTCCGAAATTATGCTTTGTTTATGGTAGTCGGTTTCATCGGTTTATTGATTATCTCGTTATAGAATAAAAAATATGTTTCTAACTTTTCTGACATTTTTGCCGTTGGTTGGCGCTCTTCTTCTAGCTTTTATTCCTCGCGATGAGGTAGGAGCTATCAAGCAGACGGCTCTCGCCTTCGCGGTCGCAGACTTTTTACTTTCGCTTTTGCTGTGGACTAACTTTGATGCCAGTTCGCATGCGATGCAATTTGAGTACAGTGTTCCGTGGATTACATCATGGGGCATCAGTTATCATGTAGGCTTGGATGGCATATCTCTCCTGCTCTATGTGATGACCACTTTTCTCACGATGATTTCAATCATCGCATCGTGGGACATTCAAAAAAATATTCGCGAGTACATGATGGCCTTCCTGGCGTTGTCTACCGGTATGCTGGGTGTATTCATTTCGCTGGATATGTTCCTGTTCTACTTTTTCTGGGAATTCCAGTTGGTGCCAATGTACCTCATCATCGGCGTTTGGGGCGGACCCCAGCGTGTTTACGCCGCAGTCAAATTTTTCCTGTACACCGCGGTTGGCTCTCTTCTTATGCTGGTCGCGATTATCTGGATCTACGTGGCGATCAAGGAACAGACGGGCATTGCCACGACGGATCTCGTATTCATTACTGAAAATCTGGACTTACCACTGACTCCGCAGAAATGGCTGTTCATGGCGTTCTTCCTAGCGTTTGCCATCAAGGTTCCCATGTTTCCGTTTCACACCTGGCTTCCAGACGCACATGTTCAGGCACCCACTGCAGGCTCGGTTATTCTTGCTGGTGTCCTCTTGAAAATGGGCACTTACGGATTCTTCCGTTTCAATCTGCCGTTATTCCCGCATGCCAGTTATGAATTCATGCCGATGATCGCATGGCTGTCTATCATCGGCATCATCTATGGCGCGTTGGTGTCTCTCGTGCAGGAGGACATGAAAAAACTTGTGGCCTACTCCTCGGTAAGCCATCTCGGATTCGTGATGATTGGTATTTTCGCATTCAATCATTATGGAATGCAGGGCGCGTTGTTGCAGAACATCAACCATGGCATCAGCACGGGCGCGCTCTTCCTTTTGGTGGGAATTATTTACGACCGCAGACATACACGCCAGATAAGTGAATTTGGCGGTTTGGCTAAAGTGATGCCAAAATATACCATCTGTTTTATGATCGTAGCGTTGTCGTCCATCGGACTCCCTGGGATGAACGGGTTTGTAGGTGAGTTTCTTATCCTGCTGGGCGTTTTCCAGAACAATGGTCTCTGGGCCGCTTGTGCTACCAGTGGCGTTATCTTTGCCGCGTGCTACATCCTTTGGATGTTCCAACGTGTCATGTTCCAGAAACTGGACAATCCTAAAAACGAAAACCTGCCCGATATGAATTGCAGGGAAATGATAACTATCGCTCCTTTGATTGTTCTTATATTCTGGATCGGCCTTTACCCTAAACCGTTCCTGAAAACTTTCGAAGCTTCAGTCGAGCATTTACTGGTTAAGGTTCACCCTGATAATTTCAGGCCGGGCAAACCGGGCTCGGGTCACACGGAGCACGCAAAGCTGATTAAAGTCGAAGACATCGCCAAAATGAACCAGAAGTTGAGTGGCGCAAAGCATTAGCATTTTGTATTAATCTGATTTGTTAAGGATTTTATAATAGTGGAACCCATTATCGCTCCAGCAATTGATCTTGTCAGTCTCGCCCCGGTGCTTGTACTCTCAGTGTTCGGGATAATGGTGCTTGTAACGGACCTATTCATTGGCAAGGATAAATCTGTTCTGGTGTTCATCAGCCTGACCGGATTGCTCATGGGGGCTATCAGCTCATTGGCAAAGTACAACCTGCCGGTTCATTCGTTTAACGGCGCCTACATCGTAGACAATTTTTCAGTCTTTTTTACGTTCATATTCTGCATCAGTTCTGCGATGGCGATTCTGGTTTCGATAGATTACAACAAACGCGAACGCATTAAGGTTGGGGAATATTACAGTCTCATCCTGTTCTGTACTGTTGGAATGGTTCTACTCGCCTCCTCCACCGACATGATCATGATCTTCCTGGGAATTGAGATCGTATCCATTTCCCTCTATGTTCTGGCGGGAATCAGGCGGAATGACACTAAGTCCAACGAGGCGGCTCTAAAATACTTCTTACTGGGAGCGTTCGCGACTGGATTCCTCCTTTATGGAATGACACTGATCTATGGCTCTACGGGCTCCACCAAACTGGCGTCGATAGCAAATGTCATTGGAGAAGGTGACGTTGCCTCTGAACCGCTCTTGATCATGGGCGTGGTGCTGATGATTATCGGTTTCGGATTCAAAGTAGCGGCAGTTCCATTTCACATGTGGGCGCCGGATGTTTATCAGGGAGCGCCAACCCCGGTCACCGCGTTCATGGCAGTCGGACCTAAAGCGGCAAGCCTCGCGGCTTTTTACAGGTTTTTTTCTGAAGCGATACCACAGCTTTCTCCATCATGGGAAGTCCTGTTGTGCACCGTTTCAGTACTCACCATGTTCATAGGAAACCTGGGCGCGATCATGCAGACGAACATTAAGAGACTGCTGGCGTTCTCCAGTGTGGCGCATGTTGGCTACTTGATCATCGCCATCATCGCGAAAAATTCGCTCAGTTCATCAGCTCTCATGTTCTACATGCTCACCTACGCGTTCATGATCTTCGGAACATTCGGTATCGTGATCCTGCTCGGCCGCAAGGGTGATGAAAATCTTGAAATAGAAAATTATTCCGGGCTGGCCTATAAGCATCCGATCCTGGCTCTGTCCATGACGATATTTCTCCTGTCACTGGGCGGACTACCACCGCTGGCCGGATTCGTCGCCAAGTTTTTTGTATTCAGCGCCGCGCTTAAGGAAGGATTCCTTATTCTGGTCATCATAGCTGTGCTCAACAGTGCTATATCCCTTTATTACTACCTGAAGGTGATCGTCTTTATGTATATGAAAGACCCTGTTAAAGAGTTCGATATCACCCTGTCACCGATGACCCTGTTCGTAATTGCCATCTCCATCTTCGGCACCATCCAACTCGGCATTTTCCCCGACCCCATCATCGCACTCGCCCAAGCTAACTGACCGCTAACTTTCGATCCATTTCGTACCCCTTTCAATTAATTGAATAAGGTGTAATTTTTCGGAGTATAATAGTTGAAAACATTATTATTTTTCTGAACGGGACGTCATTATGAAGATGCACCATCTTGAGGAGGAAGAGGTAAAGGCGGTCATGGAGAAGGTTCTTGTCGCAGTTGGCGATGCTGAACTTGACGCCGACAAGGTTGAGGAAATATTCAAATTGTCCAAGGTTGACCCTGAAGGATTCTTGAATTGCAAATCTAACGAGGTTCAGGAAAAGCAGGTCAATTTTGAAATAGACGAATCTAAGGGGGTGCGCTTTTTTGATCCTTTCAACTTCTATACTAAGGGAATTTACAAGGATATGGATGGCTGGTCGGTTTGGACGGTCGACAATTTGAAGGAACCCTGGGAATACGAATAGCAACTTGCTCAGGAATTCTTTTATATGTCATTCTGAGTGCTAGCGAAGAATCTCGCCCGTTGGTAGGTATTGAGATCCTTCGTCGCCAAAAGACTCCTCAGGATGACAATTTTGGGAATTTATTTAACGCATAAAAAAACCCGCGAGACC
>Ga0187833_10007086_pt1 | contig 10202 bp, 9 predicted proteins | sample ETNtaG_37_FD_167968 | JGI IMG/M metagenome (GOLD analysis project Ga0187833, IMG submission 167968) | Marine microbial and viral communities from oxygen minimum zone, Eastern Pacific Ocean - ETNP2014_SV_400_PacBio MetaG (Illumina Assembly) | ecosystem: Environmental > Aquatic > Marine > Hypoxic... | reverse complement strand
GTCTATGCCGTCTTCACCTATCACTATGCCAGACCGGACGGTTTGGGGAAAGCATTAAAGCAGGGAACAAGCTGGCAGGGGTTTGTTATAACTACGGTCATAACCCTGACGGTAGCCATAGGTTCGGCCCGATTGGCCAGTGTTAGCTACTTTTATCTGGCAGGTTTAGCTATAATGTTTGGTGTCTGGGCAATAGTTATCGCTATGGCAGCTTATTTCAAACGAAAATTTTCCGGGCTTACCGGTGACACCTACGGGGCCATAAACGAGGTGGCTGAAACTACTGTACTTATTCTGGTTGGCCTGCTGGCGTATAAGCAGTGGTTGTGACTGACTTAGTTAGGAGAGATATTTGTCTAAGTTACTTCTGGTGAGACACGGTATCACTGAATCCAATAGCGCACGGAGGTTTGCCGGGCATAGCGATGTTGAACTGAGCGCTGATGGATTCAGACAAATCGAGAAACTGCGCCGCCGCCTGGCGAATGAGAAGATTGACGCCGTTTATTCCAGCGACCTGAAACGAGCTTTAGTGACGGCTGAGGTTATTTCTCCCGAGCATAAGAAAGACATCGTAGCCTGCCCTGAACTACGGGAAATGAATTACGGTCATGCTGAGGAGTTAACATTTGATGAGATTAAGAGTCGTTATCCTGAGCTGGCTGAATTGATTACTAACTTCGATCTCCGTCTGGAGTTTCCTGATGGCGAAGGTTTTCATGGGTTTATAGAGCGGGTGGTTAGATTTCCAGACAGATTGGAGAAACATGCACCGTCGGAAACAATACTCATTGTCTCTCACAGTGGCTCACTACGAACGTTGGTGTGTCATTTATTGGGTATACCCCAGGACCACTGGAGGCAGATTCGCCTTGATAATGCTTCACTGAGCATTGTGGACACATACCCGCGGGGAGCGATAATAAGCCTGTTAAACGACACTTCTCATTTGAGAGGAATAAGCTGATTAAAGGAGTAAATTCGAGGAAAGGCGCTTTGCTGAGAAAGATTACCGGACTTTGTGGTATCACTTCCCAGCTTGTTACCTTTACGGCGCTGCTGGTGACAATCTCCAGGTCACCCTGGTTCAGCTGGACGGAAAACCATATAAGTGTTATTGGGGTCGAGGGTTCGACGGCAACACTATTTAACTGGGGGCTTATTTTGACCGGAGCACATCAGATCGGATAATGGGCCTGAGTTTACGGCTAAGGCGATACGTAGATGGTTGAATCGCGCCGCTGTAAAGACGCTGTTTATAGAGCCGGGGAGCCCCAGGGAGAATGGGTACGTAGAATCATTCAATGGTAAATTGAGAGACGAGTTACTAGACCGGGAGATATTTACCACGTTAACAGAAGCAAAGGTATTGATTGAGCGATGGCGAAGGGAGTACAATCAGGTACGTCCCCATAGTTCGTTGGGTTACCGGCCACCAGCTTCTTAAGCCGGGCATTCTCTTTCTCCAAGTTCTTAAGCTTCCTAGCCTGTTCTATTCGCAGACCGCCGTATTCTCTACGCCAGCGATAGTAAGTCTGCTGAGTGATGCCAATCTTTCGGCTGGCTTCAGCGATCGAGACACTCTGGTTGATATGGATTTCAGCTTCTCTCAGCTTATTGATAATCTGTTCCGGAGTGCAGGTTCTTCTGACCGTTTATCCCCCCTTTTCGTCCTATTTTTACTAACATTATAACTGGACTCCTTTTTGGGGGGCAGGTCAAGGTTAACGAGGGTTGAAGGCAAATATATTGCTCGTCTCCGAAGAACGATAGCCCAGATCCCGCTGGGGTGGTGCTATAGTGTTGACGATAGTCAGCTTTTCATTCTCACACAGCCCGTCGGATTGCTAAACTTAACTTCTTCAAAGAGATCCCTCCTTAAGAGCATACCTTTCGTAGTCTAAACCTCAAGCATAACTTCTAACGACTGATTTTATGGTATAATTCTCTCAAATGGACACGAGTGCCTAAACACGAGCATCGGAGATAAAGTTAAAACTGTAAAAGGTAATCCACTTAGAGAGGTCGGTATGATAAAGTTTGGATTTCCTATAGCATGACCGGTCGATGTAACTAACAAACCAAAGGGATTAGATGAAGAGAATCCAGTCATGTGTTCCGAGGTTGAAGCTCCACTACTCACAATGGGTTTGTTATGAAGAAAGGTAAAAAGGTAGTTGTTACGGGTGGCGCCGGATTCATCGGCTCTCATCTTACTGACAACCTTCTGAGGAAGGGCTACAATGTAAAGATTGTTGATGACCTTTCCACGGGTAAGCTGAGGAATATTGAAGGATTGATTTCGGGAAATGATATTGATTTCATTCAGGGGAGCGTCACCGATCTTTCGTTGCTTCAGAGGCTTTTTCAGGGTGTTAGTTGTGTCTTTCACATGGCAGCCATCCCGAGCGTTCCTCGCAGCATAGATGAGCCCGTTCGTTCTCATCAAGTAAACGCTACCGGTACGCTGAATGTGCTTCTGGCTGCTAGGGACAATAGGGTAAATAAAGTGATATATTCGTCGTCATCCTCGGTCTATGGAGATACTCCAGTCCTGCCGAAAGAGGAGAACATGGTAACTGACCCACAGTCTCCTTACGCTGTAGCCAAGCTGGCCGGAGAATACTACTGCAGGGTATTTCAGAAGGTTTATGGACTATCTACCGTTTGTCTCAGATACTTTAACGTCTTCGGACCGGGACAGGACCCTGATTCTCGATACACTGCTGTCATTCCCGGGTTCATTAGAAACTGTTTTGAGGGTGACTCCCCCACTATCTTTGGAGACGGGGAACAAACCAGGGACTTTACCTTCGTCAAGGACGTGGTATCGGCAAACTTACTGACAGCAGTGAGCGAAGCCAGTGGAGTATTCAATATCAGCCGGGGAGACAGTATTACCATTAACCGGCTGGCAGCGTATATTATTGAGCTTACCGGGTGCAATGTGGAGCCTGTGTATAAGGAGCCGCGACCTGGGGACATAAAACACAGTTTAGCTGATATTTCAAAGGCTTCAGCCTTCGGATATAAGCCGGAGCATGATTTAAAAACCGGATTGACCGAGACTATAAAATGGTTTAAGGGTGTATAAAGTGGATTTAAACAAAGCGACCGTGTGTATCATTGGACTGGGTTACGTAGGCCTACCTCTGGCTCAGGCGTTCTCCAGGAGCCTTAAGGTAATAGGCTACGATTATGACCAGGAGAAATTAAGGGAATTAGACGCCAGCAACAGCAGCCAGAATCTTTTGCTCACTGATAGCCCTGAAGAAATAGGCAGGGCAGATTTTATTATTATTTGTGTCCCTACCCCGGTGACCAAATCCAAACAGCCTGATTTATCCCACGTCGAAGATACGGCCAGGATTGTTGGGCAAAATATGAGAAAGGGAAGCGTGGTCATTCTGGAATCGACTGTTTACCCCGGCGTCACTGAGGAGATTGTCAAGCCGATTTTGGAAAATGAGTCTGGACTCAGGTGTGGTGTGGACTTTAAGATTGCCTATTCCCCGGAGCGGATAAACCCTGGTGATAAAGAACATTCGATAGACAAGACAACTAAAGTAGTTGCCGGGATGGATGAAGAGACGACTGAACTTCTGGCTGATGTCTATCGGAAAGTAACTCCCCACATCTATAAAGCGAAGGACATAAAGACCGCTGAGGCTGCCAAAGTCATTGAGAACATCCAGCGTGATATCAACGTGGCGCTGGTGAACGAACTGGCGATAATCTTTGAGAAGATGGGCTTAAGTACCAAAGGTATCCTGGATGCGGCCGAGACCAAATGGAACTTTCAGCGCTACTCCCCTGGACTTGTCGGTGGGCACTGCATTCCAGTCGACCCCTATTACCTGGTCTACAAATCCCGAGAGCTTGGCTATCATCCCCAGGTCATTCTGGCAGGGAGGGCGGTAAACGATTACATGCCCAAACACATCGCCGAAATGACCGTCAAGGCCCTGAATGAAGTGGGCAAAATAATCAAAGGCTCCAAAGTATTAATTATGGGCTTGACCTACAAGGAAAATGTCACTGACACCCGGGAGAGCCCGGTAAAAGAGATAGTGAGGGCACTTAAAGATTTTGGAGCTGAGATATATGGGTACGACCCTTTGCTGGGCGACTTTGAGGATGAGTTTGGTGTTGAGGCTGTAAGTGGTCTTGAAGAGATTCCAAAGATAGACGCCGTTATTCTAAGTGTTGCCCATGATTCATTTAAAAAGATAACATTAAAGGAATTAAGAAAACCCATGAGCAACAAACCAGTTTTGATAGATGTAAGACAGGTCTTTGACGGCAACGAGGCTGAAAGAGAGGGATTCTATTATCAGACACTATGAGGATTATGGGTTAGGAAAGGAGTAATATTGGTAACAGCAGTCTTCATCCCTGTACGGACACAATCAACCAGGCTTTCGCAAAAGACCCTCCTTGAGATTAAAGGTAAGCCAGTCATTGAACATCTTATCGAGCGGGTTAAGTCGGCAAAACTGCCCAATTTGATAGTATTGTGCACGACAACAAATCCCGAGGACGAGGTTCTCGGTGAAATAGCTGATAGGAATAACATAAGCTTTTTCCAGGGAAGCGAAAAGGACCTTTTGGGCAGATATATGCAAGCTGCTCTCTCATATAAGGTTGATTTTATTGTCAATGTAGATGGAGATGATGTATTATGTGACCCCGTATATATGGACAGGATAGTAGAAGCTTATAATGAAACAGGCGCCGACTATCTAACCGGTGAGGGATTACCTTTTGGCGCAACTCCGAATGGTATTAAGGTGGAAGCCTTGAAGAAGGTTTATCAGCTTAAAGAAGGAATTGACACGGAAACTGGATGGAAAGGCTTTTTTTCTGAGAGCGGCCTTTTCAAAGTGGAGATTCTGCCTGCCGATGCGGAGTTGAATTATCCTGACATCAGGATGAGCCTTGATTACCCTGAGGACTTTCTTTTTTTCCAGGCGATCTTTGAAGAATTGTATGTGCCGGGCATGGTTTTTAGCTTAAAAGAAGTCCTGGATTTACTGCGGACACACCCTGAGATTGTGGAATTGAATAAGTTTCGGCAAGAAGAATACTGGGAGACATACTACCGTAATGCCGTAAAAATCCAGTTGAAGGAAGAAAACAAAGAATGAAATTTCTTATCATTGGATTAGGCTCTATGGGAAAGCGACGCATACGAAACCTTCAACATCTTAAGGCTGGTGAGATTGCAGGTTTCGATCCGCGCCCTGATAGATGCCAGGAAGCGCAAGATAAATACGGTATTATTACTTATGAAGATTTTGAGAAGGCTATGAATATGAATCCAGATGTATTGATAATATCTACCCCTCCGGACAGGCACGTTGATTATGCTTTAATGGCCGCTCGCCATGATAAAAATTTCTTTATGGAAGCAAGTGTAATTTTGGACGAAATGGATGAACTTATAAAACTCTGCCAGGGTAGAGATATCGTTGCGGCTCCATCATGCACCATGCGATTTCATCCAGCAATAAAAGAGATAAAACGTCTGGTTAATAATGGAGATTATGGTGAGGTGGTAAATTTTAGCTATCACTTCGGTCAGTACCTGCCGGATTGGCACCCATGGGAAAAAGTCAGTGACTATTACGTGGGTGATAAAGATACCGGAGGGGGCCGTGAGCTGGTATCGTTTGAATTAACCTGGCTGGTTGATATCGTAGGTTATCCCGATAAAGCAGTAGCACTCTACGGTAAGACGCGGGACGTGGGGGCCGATATTGATGATACCTATGCGATATCCTTTGCTTTTAAAGGAGCGTTTGGTAATCTGCTTGTCGATGTTACATCCCGTTATGCTACGAGAAGCCTGATATTGAATATGGAGAATGGCCAAGTTCTGTGGAGATGGGACGAAAACTTTGTTAAACTTTATGATGCGACGACTAAGAAATGGGCCAATTACGAGCTTAATCGTGGTACAAGTGCGGAAGGGTACAATCCGAATATCATTGAAGAGATGTACATAGATGAAATGGAATCCTTCATCAATGCTGTCAAGGGTAAAAGCACGTTTGAGAACTCTCTGGAAGATGACGCCAGGGTTCTGCGACTGCTTTACCAATTGGAGGGTAACCTGTGACAACGAATAAGGGAGTTAAGCTTTGGAATAAGGCCAAGAAATTGATTCCCGGTGGGAACCAGTTGTTGTCCAAACGGGCAGAAATATTTCTCCCCGGAAAATGGCCAGCTTATTATTCTAGAGTAAAAGGTGCTGAGGTCTGGGACCTTGACGGTAATAAATATGTAGATATGTCTAGTTCAGGAATTGGAGCCTGTACTCTGGGACATGCCGACCCTGACGTGGACAAGGCAGTTATCGATGCCATCAAATGCGGTAATATGTCCACGCTTAACGTACCCGAGGAAATAGAATTAGCCGAATTACTGTGTGAGATTCATCCCTGGGCAGAAATGGTTCGATATGCCAGAACCGGCGGCGAAGCAATGGCGGTAGCTGCCAGGATAATCCGGGCAGCCACAGGCAAGGATAAAATACTATTCTGTGGCTATCATGGCTGGCATGATTGGTATCTCTCGGCCAACCTGGCCGAATCAACTGCCCTGGATGGTCAACTCCTTCCGGGATTGGAGCCGCTGGGAGTACCACGCGGCCTCCGTGAGACAGCCATTCCATTTATGTACAACGATTTAGATACTTTTAAATCATTGTTTGAAAAGTACTCCGGTCAGGTCGGTGGTGTGGTAATGGAGCCGGTGAGGAATTATTGGCCTCGAGAGGGATTCCTGGAAAGCATCCGCCAGATAACAAAAGATAACGGAATTCCCCTGGTATTTGATGAGGTGACTTCCGGTTTACGCATGACATCTGGTGGTATACATTTAAAACTGGGCATTGACCCGGATGTGGCTGTTTTTGCCAAGTCTCTTGGAAATGGCTATCCTATGGCGGCCATTATTGGAACATCGGAGGTAATGGAGGCGGCACAAAATACTTTCATCAGCAGCACATACTGGACGGATAAAATCGGACCGGTAGCCGCCTTAGCCACGCTGCGTAAACACAAGAAACTGGATGTTAGTGCTCACTTGCTCCACATTGGCAATTTAGTGCAGGCAGGGTGGCAGGAATTAGCCGGGAAGTACAATTTGAAAATTAATGTCTCTGGAATTTCTCCCTTGAGCCATTGGAAGGTTGAAACCAATAACAGTCAGTTGCTACACACCATTATTGTAGAAAAGCTTTTGGGAAAGGGCTTCTTATCATCTGAAGTATTTTATCCGACATATACTCATACTGAAAATAATGTAGCTGCGTATTTGGGCGCTCTTGGTGAAATCTTAAACGAACTTGAGCCATACATCAAAGAGGATAAATTGGAAGAATTGCCTCACGGCCCCATCGCCCACTCAGGTTTTAGACGACTAACATAAAGAATCTTAGCTAAGTAAAAATGAAGACGGTAAACATAGGTAATAGACTTGTCGGTGAAGGTGAGCCCTGCTTCATCATCGCTGAGGCCGGGGTTAACCACAATGGCGATGTCAATCTGGCTAAAAAACTGATAGACGTAGCCAGAGTGGCGGGAGCCGATGTCGTGAAGTTTCAGACCTTTAAGACAGAGAATGTGGTTACCGAAAACGCCGAAAAAGCACCGTACCAGAAGGAGTCAACCGGAGCTGGCGAATCTCAATACGATATGATTAAGAAGCTGGAACTTTCAGAGGAGGCGCACTTTGAGTTAAAATACTATGCTGATAGTCAAGGGATTATCTTTCTTTCTACTCCCTATGATAAAGGAAGTGTTGATTTTCTGGTTAAACTGGGGGTAACAGCACTGAAAATAAGCTCGGCTGATATAACTAACCATCCCTTACTGTCTCATATTGCAGCTAAGAACCTGCCGGTTATACTGGCGGCTGGTATGGCTTCTCTGGGCGAGGTTGAGAGGGCAATAGAAGTGATAATAGGTGGTGGCAATCAGCAAGTAATCTTGCTTCATTGTGTCTCCAGCTACCCGGCGAGGATAGAGGATGTAAATCTGCGGGTGATGAATACTTTAAAGGAGGCCTTCGGCTTTCCGGTTGGTTATTCTGACCATACAATGGGGATTGAAGTTTCTTTGTCCGCCGCAGCCCTGGGCGCGGTGGTTATTGAGAAACATTTTACCCTGGACAAAAATCTCCCCGGCCCCGACCATAGGGCATCTCTGGAGCCAAAAGAATTGAAGCAGATGATAGTAGCTATCAGGGATGTTGAGAAAGCGATGGGTAACGGGATAAAGAAGCCGACGAAGGAAGAAGAGGAAAATAGACAGGTAATGCGACGGAGTATTATGGCTAAGGTAGATATTCCTGAGGGTGTAATTATTACTGAAGAAGCACTTGATATTAAGCGTCCGGGGATGGGAATATCACCCAGATACATTGATCGTCTGGTCGGACGTAAGGCGAAGAGCAATATCAAGAAAGATGAGCTTATCACCTGGGATAAACTGGGGTAAATAATGAAAATAGTAATTATTGGTGCCGGAGGACAGGCAAGAATAGTCTATGAGATAATGAGTTACGACCGTAACATTGAAGTGGTTGCCTTCGTTGATAATGTTATGCGCGGAAATGATGAACAAACCATGGGCATTCCTGTCATAGGTGACCACACGGTCCTTCCCAAGCTAATCAAAAATGGCATCAAGGGTGCTATTGTCGCGGTAGGGGATAATGAGATACGAGCCACTCATTTTGAGGAACTTAAGAGCATGGGGCTGGAGTTGGTTTCCGCAATACACCCTACCTCACATATCGCCCCCAGCGCCAGGTTGGGACACGGTTCCACCATTGCTATCGGGGCGATAATCAGTACCGGGGCTAGAATCGGGGACAATGTAATTATCAATACCGGAGCCACAATTGACCATGAAGATGAAATAGAAGACCATGTCAGTGTCGGCCCCAACTGCTCGATTGCCGGCCGGGTCACTGTCAAGAAAGGGGCGTTTATAGGTATTGGCTCGGTGGTCAAAGAATATCTGACTATTGGCGAAAACTCGATAATAGGTGCCGGCTCGGTGGTGCTGGAAGATGTGCCGGATAATGTAGTCGCCGTTGGAACACCAGCCAAGGTTATTAAAACTAGAAGCGAGGGTGACACACAGTGACAGCAGAGAAAAGTAACGGTAAGAAAGCCCTAATTACCGGGATAACCGGCCAGGATGGAGCCTATTTGGCTAAACTCCTGCTGGACAAAGGCTATCAGGTCTATGGGACCTACCGCAGGCTCTCAACGCCCAACTTCTGGAGATTACAGTACCTGGATGTTTTCGATAAGGTTAAGCTTATCCCAGCCGATTTACTGGATGCTCCTTCAATCAATGAAGCGGTTAAAATCTCCGAGCCAGATGAAATATATAACCTGGCAGCCCAGAGCTTTGTTGGAGCCTCTTTTGAGCAGCCGGTAGGCGCTGGGGAGATTACTGGTTTGGGCGTTACTCGAATTCTGGAAGTGGTTAGAGCGACAAATCCCAAGATAAAGTTCTATCAAGCTTCAACCAGCGAGATGTATGGCCGGGGTAAGGTAAAAGCACAAACAGAGGATACTCCCTTCCACCCATCCAGTCCTTACGCTGCCGCCAAGCTCTATAGCTACTGGGTGACCGGCGTTTATAGAGAAGGCTATGGTATGTTCGCCTGTAATGGCATTCTCTTTAATCATGAATCGCCGCTACGGGGCATGGAGTTTGTCACCCGTAAAGTAACCAATTGCGTAGCTAAAATATCCCTGAAACTGGAAACTGAGCTAAGGCTGGGAAACCTTGAGACGATGAGAGATTGGGGCTATGCTCCGGAGTACGTAGAGGCAATGTGGTTGATAATGCAGCAGGATGAACCGGATGACTACGTTATAGCTACCAATGAAACACATTCAGTTCAGGAGTTGGTGGAGAAAGCCTTCAAACTAGTGGGGCTGGAGTGGCAGAAGTATGTCAAGGCAGATGATAGGTTTCTCAGGCCTTTAGATGTCAACTATCTGAAAGGGGACTACTCCAAGGCGAAGCAGAAGCTGGGCTGGCAGCCCAAAGTGACATTCGATAAGTTAATAGAGGTAATGGTACAGGAGGACGTGAGCCGCTGGCAAAGATGGCAGAACGGTGAGAGATTCCCCTGGGATGCTCCTAATTATCCCAGTGAAGCTAATATTCTGA
>Ga0187833_10007083_pt1 | contig 10205 bp, 6 predicted proteins | sample ETNtaG_37_FD_167968 | JGI IMG/M metagenome (GOLD analysis project Ga0187833, IMG submission 167968) | Marine microbial and viral communities from oxygen minimum zone, Eastern Pacific Ocean - ETNP2014_SV_400_PacBio MetaG (Illumina Assembly) | ecosystem: Environmental > Aquatic > Marine > Hypoxic... | reverse complement strand
TGCATTATTCTTCGATGGCCAAATTGGCAGCAAGTGAGATGGCCGGACGAGTGACCGATCGCTGTGTCCAGATGATGGGACGCTTTGGACTGGTACGTGAAAACAAAATTGAACGCCTGTACCGCCAGGCCAGGCCAATGCGCATTTACGAGGGGGCTTCCGAGGTTTTGCGTGAATCCATCGCAAAACAACTCAACCAATCCATCAGGACGTAGTGGATGATCGATCTGTTACTTGACGGAAAAACAGCCATGGTGACCGGTGCCAGCCGTGGGCTTGGACGGGCCGCAGCCAAAGCGCTGCATGAACAAGGGGTTAGGATATTAGTCGCCGCGTGTTCTATCGATCAGTTTAAGGACCTGGATCGTGGGGCCCGGAGCGCATCCAGGCAGTGTATTGCGATATGCAGGATAGGACGACGGTCGTGATGCTGCCCACTACGGCAATCAGTAGCTTCGGTCGTATCGATATCGTGGTGAATGACGCAGGTATCGCGCCAGCGGTAAATTTGTAGAGCACGAAGATGCACTCTGGCAAAAAGTCACGGCGGTAAATGTTCTCGCGCCGGGTGCATTTGAGACTGACGCGCAACGATTGGTGCTCAAATCACCAGAAATCATGAAGCACAGGCTGTGGAAAATCCGGCAACAGCGAATGGGCACAGCCGAGGAAATCAGCGCCCTGATCTGCTACCTGGCTTCGCAAAAATCTTCATTCATTACTGGATCCGTGCTAGTAATCGATGGCGGCGAGTGTTAAAAATTGTAGACAATGGACATAAAGAAAAAAACGCAAACCAACGCTGGAGCAGCTACGGGCTCACGTGGAGAGCAGCGCCGTGAACAAATCCTAAAAGCGTTGCATGATTGCATCATCAGCAAGGGCTATTCAAAGACTACTCTGAAAGATGTTGCTAACGCGGCAGACATGACAGCCAGTCATCTGCTCTACTATTTCCCTGGTAAAGACGCCATCCTAGAGTACTATTTCGAAAATGTTGCCAACCTGTTACTCGCTCGAATTGAAGAATTCAGCGATGAACCCGCAGAGCGCCAGGTCAATCTGCTGACGGATCTGTTCTTCGCTGGGAAGGGATTGACTCGATCTGAAATCGGGTTCATGCTCGAGTGCTTCGGTGTGGCAGTTCACGACACAAAGCTACGCCACATGAAGATGCGACTGGATCGCAAGTGCAAAGCCTACCTTACCGGCTTATTCGAATCACTTTCTGGGTCTAAGGGAGCTGGGGCTCAAGATGCTGCAGAATTGGCTTACGCTATTTTGATAGGTCTGCGCACTGCCGCTTACTTCGACAGGAAATTGGAATTACCTGAAGCCCGGAGATTGTTCCGCGAGGCCATAATCAGGCTGGCGCGCCGCCCACGCTAGTTCTTGTCTGGAATTAGCCATCCCTGCACGTCCATGTGACGCGCTAGTTCTTGCCAGAATTCGAGTATTATGGACAGAAATCAGCTAGTCATAACCCCATAGCCGTGTTGGCAGAGTATCTTCCTTCTTACTTCTTGAAAGTGCCACCAAATCTTACTTGCAGATATCTCATAATAGGGCATTAATGGTTCCTGTACTCTTTCAGTTTGTCGGGCTTTGAATACTGTTTGTCGGAAAGAGGGTGAAATTCTGACGATGAGGCTCAGCTTATTTGAAAGTATTCTCTTTTGGGTGTAGAAACCTTTTCATCGGGAGCTATATCTGAATCTGTGTCTGCAGACATGAACACATCTTCTGTTTGACTCTCATCTTCAAAGGGCGAGGATGAGTAGCTATTATCTTCAGCGTGCTTAAACAAAGTACTTATGGTTATACCTTTACTGGGGTCATAGCTTGAAATCACTTTCGATAGTGTTTCTTGGGCTTCCAAACCGTCAACTTCAGAGCCCCAGTGAGAAAGCGATTTCTGACTCCACCCAGTTACAAGCTTCTCACCAACATCCCATTCTAAATAGCAAACTGACTAGACAATATCTCACCATGCCCCGTAGGGTGAATCAGGTGGGCAGTAGCCGAGTAGTTCACGAACAAGAGCAATTTTGTGCTCATCTTCAGCCCAGTCCCTCCCGATTAGCCTATCGTTTACTGCTGACCCGGTAATCCCCGCGGTGTTGAATTGCATCGAAATTTGGCCCGGTATTTGTTGACCAAAATGACCCATGTGCTGATTTTTTGCAGCTGATAGAGCATGGAAGTGAGCGAAACATACTGAGTAAAAGTTGCATGCAGTAATTCAAGTGAAGTGGATCAAAATTTGGTGCAAATCAACAGTCCTGTATTTCACGATGTTGCTTTTTTCAACCTAAAATATATGCTGGCTTGAGGTTTTGGTTGTCAACCAGGTTAGTGTGACTGGAGGAATGTCGGGAAGTGAAATTACAGAAGTACAACGATGACTCAACAGACTAAAAGGTATATAGACCTGGTCCATGGCGCAGCGCTACGCAAGCCGGATGCTACCGCCGTAGTATGCGGCGAGGACAGGCTCACCTTTAAGCAGGTTCATGATCGGGTCGGTCATCTTGGCGCTGCTTTTCGAGCGCAGGGACTGTTGCCAGGAGACCGAATTGCGTTATTAGCGGACAATGAACTGGAAAACATTGAGTTGTATGCAGCCTGTCTGCGTTCCGACTTTACGCTGGTTCCGTTGAATACCCGACTAACCGATCACGAACTCAACTATATCGTTAAAGACTGCGAGCCGGCGTTATTGGTCAGCGGCAAAAATTACGCTGACACCGTCAAGCGAATCGGTACTCAATGTGGTATTAGCAGGTTATTTACGACTGCTAACGATAGTAATCTGGGCGCTTATGAACAACTGTTATCATCTGCTGATGCAGATCCGGGTGCAGACCCAACTGATGGAAATCTAAGTGTCCTGATTCTGTACACAAGCGGCACGACGGGCCACCCCAAGGGTGCCACCATCGACCGGACCGCCTTCTCCGCACGTATAATGGGGAACGTATTGGAAATGGAGGTCAAGACCGATGAGGTCTTACTGCAGATTCTGCCAATGTTTCATATTGCCAGTTTTCTCTGTAACGCCTATTTTTTCCGTGGCGCTACCGCCGTCATGCTGCCCAAGTTTGACCCACAGGGAGCGCTGAAACTGATGCAGCAGGAAAGTGTCACGGCCATCAACGGCGTACCGACCATTATCAAAGCGTTGCTGGATTCGCCGAGTATTGAGTCCTACGATCCTTCCCGCCTCAGGCTTATCACTTACGGCGGAGCTCCCATCGACCCTCCCTTATTAAGGAAAGCATTGACCACTTTCGCTTGTGGCTTCCAGCAACACTATGGCATGACAGAGGCTGGTAGTGTCTCGATTCTTCGATCGGAAGATCACGATCCGGAAGACACCGAGGCGCTCACTTCAGCAGGTTGTGATTCGTCAGGATACGAACTGCGAATTGTCGATGAGGAAGGCAGAGAATTACCCCGGGGTGAGCCTGGGGAAATTATATTGAGGGGGCCTGGGCTTATGTCCAAATACTGGGGGCTTCCTGTAGAAACTAGCAAAACACTTGCCAACGGATGGATGCATACCGGTGATATTGGCTATCGTGACCAGAAAGGCTTCCTCCATATTGTCGATCGCCGCACTGATATGATTATTAGTGGTGGGGAAAACGTCTATCCTCGCGAGGTTGAATCTGCCCTGGCAATTCACCCCGCAGCACCAGATGCTGCAGTCATAGGGCTGTCTGATTCCACATGGGGGGAGGTTGTCTGCTGTGTTCTCACGGATGATGCGCCAGCCGAAGCAGATCTGGAGGCCTGGCTCAGAGAACGGATCGCAGGTTACAAGGTGCCTCGAATCTGGTACCGGGTGCCGGAACTCCCACGCAACGCGACCGGCAAGGTGCTAAAGAATCAATTACGTGAAAAGTTCAGCAAATAACTTTTCGTGGGACTTACTGTACACTCATAGCCCGTGCTGCACTGAGAAATCACAATGCTAAGGGAGAATTGAAGTGAGGATTGCAATTGATATCGGTGGTACCTTTACTGATGTCGTTGTTCTGGAAGATAGCGAAGTGTTACGAAGCTGGAAGGTCCAGAGCACGCCACAAAATTTCGAGGAGGGTGTTCTGAACGGTATCGAACTCGCTGCAGAGGAACTCTCCCTCTCTTTGCATGAATTCCTCGGCAATATAACCCACTTCATCCACGGCACAACTGTCACCACCAATCTCGTTCTGACTCGCAGCGGGGAGAGAGTGGGTCTGATAACAAGCGATGGATTTGGCGACACCTATGAGCTTGCCAGACAGTACAGAGGACACGAGCAGGATCCAGCAAAAGTTACCCACCCTGCACCCCTTGTTCCTCGCCAGAACATCGAAGAAGTCACCGAGCGCATTGACTTCAGCGGCAGGGTCGTTGCTCCCCTGAACGATGCCCAGCTGGTTGAAAGTGTCAGACGACTACTCAAAAAGGGGATCCGTTCATTTGCTGTTTGCTTTCTCTGGTCTTATGTTAACCCGGAGCATGAGGCGCGGGCAAAGCGGGCGATTCTTGATGAAGATCCAGATGTTTACGTTTCTGCATCTTATGAAGTGTGCCCGGTTGCCGGCGAATATGAACGAACAAGTACCAGTGTCATCAATGCTTATTGTGGTCCGGCACTTAAGAGGTATGCGCTCCGATTAAATCAGCGCTTGAGAGAGCTTGGGCTGTCTCGTCCCGTGCTCATTATGAAATCAGACGGTGGTCCCGCCAGCATTGAAGGTGCGGCCACTTCTGCAGTTCAAACGCTTTACTCAGGACCGGCAGCAGGTGTGGTAGCGTCAGAGTTTCTGGGCGGTCAGATTGGGGAGCGAAACCTGATCACCTTTGATATGGGGGGCACGAGCACGGATGTTGCCCTGGTTTACGATGGTGAGATCCAGACCACGTCTTCGCAGTTTTTTGAGCGGCATGCTGTAGCAACCCCCATGATTGATCTGACATCGGTTGGCGCCGGAGGGGGGTCGTTGGGTTGGGCAGGAATGGGAGATACGCTACAGGTTGGCCCACAGAGCGCCGGCGCCATGCCTGGTCCCGCCTGCTATGGAAACGGGGGAAGCGAACCAACGGTTACCGATGCCAACGTTGCGCTTGGACTAATCGATCCAGAATATTTCCTCGGTGGACGAATTGATCTTGACTCAAATCTTGCTGAGCGTGCGATCGCTGAGCTGGGGCAGAAACTTCAGCTGACGATGACAGAAACCGCAGTGGGTATGTACCGGGTCGTCAATGCGGTCATGGCAGATGCGATTCGTCTCAGGACGGTATTCAAAGGATTTGATCCCAGAGATTTTACTCTGGTTTCATTTGGCGGGGCTGGTGGGCTTCATTGTGCCGCAGTTGCCGGGGAACTGCAGATATCCAGAATCGTGATCCCAAGGATGGCGTCCGTGTTTTCAGCCGCCGGGCTGCTCGCAAGTGACATAACCTATAGCTTTGTGCAGTCAGCCACTATCGAAGCAGGCAAGGGCGGAACCGTTTCATCTGAATCACTCGCCAGCATCAACGAAATATTTGCAGGTCTCGACACCCGTGTGAAGGGTGAACTGGATACCCATGAAGTTGCATCATCAGAGAGAGTTTTGAGTCACGCGATCGAAGTGTCCTACCTGGGTCAAATACTGAATTTTGAAATAACAGCGCCCATGAAAGTCCTCGACCAGCAGGATATTAAGAAACTGGTGGAAGACTTTGATGAACGTTATATAAAGATTTATGGTCCTGGCGCAGCGGCACCGGAAACGGGCTACACATTGAAAACTTACAAAGTCGTTGGCATCGGGAAAATTGGTCTCAGTCATTTCAAGGCAGTAGCCCCTGATCACGCTGGTGAAAAGCTGAGCCCCAAAGGAGAGCGAGTTGCTCTGGCGGATACGGATACCGGTGAAATGCGCAGCATACCAATTTACGACGGGAATCAGCTTTCGGTCGGCGCGGAGTTTGCTGGCCCGGCAGTTGCCGAATTCTGGAATACCTCAGTCCTGGTTCCCAATGGATGGAGTGCCAGGGTTGATGAGCGCAGTGATATTATTCTGCAAAGACAATGACGCGCTGACTAGCGGGAGAGCAGGACATGTCGAACACTCAAGTAGTTATCGGAGACCAGGCGCAAGTTGACCCGGTATTGTCACAAGTAATTTACAACTACGAGTTGACGCTCAATGGGGAAATGGGTCGTGCCGTCGTCAATTTGAGTGGTTCACCGATGTTCGTAGGTGCTGCTGATTTTGCATGCGCATGCCTCGATGCCGATGGTAACACGATTACCAATATCTCCTGGTCGCTGCAGATGGGTTATGCGATAAGCAATACCGTAAAGACAAGCCTACGCCGCTATAAAGACAATTTGCATCCCGGCGATATGATATTTTGCAATGACCCTTACGAAGGAGGTGGGCTGCATTCGTCTGATGTCGTGATGGTTACGCCAATTTTTCATGATGATGAGTTGTTAATGTGGGTCGGTGTGTGTGCCCACGTGACTGACGTCGGGGGTGCGGTTCCAGGCAGCTTCTCAGTGAAGCCGATGGAATGTTATGGGGAAAATGTTAGATTCACACCGGTTAAATTCTATGACAGGGGTGAATTTAAGCAGGACATCGTCGACGCTTTTCTGACCAACGTCCGCCTGGAGGACCGTACCGGAATAGATCTTAAGGCGATGATGGGCGCTAATTGGATTGGACGCGACAGAATGCTGGCACTCATTGACCGCTATGGAAGCGAACAGGTCGCTACTATTCATGCATCTCAAATCGCCCAATCAGCCAGGGAGATGCGCAAGCGGCTAAGTCAGATCCCGGATGGTGTTTATGAAGGCGCGGCGCACATGGAACACGATGGAGATGACGATGTGATCTACACCATTCGTGTGAGCATTATCAAAGAAGACAACGAGGTTACGTTCGACTTTAGTGAAACGGACGACCAGGCAAAGGGGGTTCTTAACTGCGCAGAAGTAGGAACTTCTGGGAATGTGGTGGCGGCTATCGGCACTGTTCTGGCGCCAGATATACCCTTCAATGAAGGGCTGATGCACCCGGTCAAGATTATTTCTCGACCAGGTACACTGGTTCATGCCACGAAGCCGGCCCCCATTGCAGGTGCAACAGTTTACGCCGCCTGGTTTGGTACAGATGCCTGTCTGGAAGCGCTGAACTACGCAATTGCCGGGAACAGCGATACGCAGCATAGAAGGACAGGGCCCTGGGCCTGTTGGACCTGGTCATTTCTGCATACCACCAATCAATACGGCGACCCCTGGATGTTCATCGTCTTTACAGGTGGCGCGGGTGGAGCCGGGGCGATGCCCTTTCGCGATGGAGAGCCGGCCATGTTGGGAATACAGATTAATGATGCTTTCACCGCGAATATTGAAGACTATGAAATTCAGAGTCCTGTGCTGTTTCTCAATCGACGTTTCTCAAGAGATACAGGCGGCGCCGGGTTACACCGGGGCGGTCTGGCGCTGGAATCCATGTGTATCCCCTGGGGTACGGACCAATGGGAGGTATCGGTAAATCACAACCGCTTGAGTGCACCTTCTTCTTCAGTGTCGGGTGGCTTTCCCGGTAGTGGCTCGGTGGTGGCACCAATACCGAATATTAGTGACGAGGTGCTTGGTCACTGGCAGGCAATGGAGGAACTGCCAATTGATGAATACATGAAAAAAGCGGAACCCTATCCGGCCCGAGGCGCGGGGTACACGGTTTTACCAGAAGATGGTTACTATATCAGGGCCACCGGTGGGCCGGGGTATGGGGATCCACTGCAGAGGGATGTCAGCCGCGTGCTGAAAGATGTCGAGCATGAGCGCGTGTCGGTAGAAATGGCAAGTGCTGCCTATGGTGTCGTGATCACTGATACTGCGGTAGATGAGGATGCCACAGACGAACTCAGAGCCGCGTTGATCTACGCACGCAAAAAGCTTCCTCTGACTAAAAAGGCACTCGCGGAAGGCTTGCATTGTCCAACCATCGATATCGATCCGGTGCCACTGACTGAGTCGCAGTCTCTCGGGGAATATCTGGCGGTGACACCCGAAGGCCAGTATGAATGTCGAAAATGTAGCCATCAATACTGTGGAAATAATGCGAACTGGAAAATGGAGGCCTGTTTTGTCCAGTCTGAAGTTTGCTCACAGTCTATAAAGAACATTATTCAACCCAGGCCTCAAGGGGACCTTGTCTTCAGACAATACTTTTGTCCAGCTTGCGGTGTGCAGGCTGACATTGAGGTCAGTTTGAATGAGGAGGCGCCACGCTGGAACTTCAAACCGCTAGCTGTTTGGAAGACGCAAAATATTGGCGCGCAGTGAACTTCTCGTGCGTGAACAGTGCCTCCGGTTATAGGCTATATTTTCACATGCCGGGATTTGCCCTGCGGGCATTCGGCAAGCCGGTAAATAACTAAGTCTGCGAATTTGTTGAGAAACATTCTCGTCGGGAAATTGGGAACAATTTTCCCATTTTAGTGAATCATAACTTTCTGGGAGAACTAAGCATGCAACTGAAGGACAAGAGAATTATCGTAACTGGATCAGCCCGTGGAATGGGCGCCACCACTGTCCGCGCATATAGGCTGACGACGTACAGCCTCTTCACGGACCACACGCTCCGGATAAAGAGAATAGAAGAAGGCACCCACAAGACATAATGATCCCGAAATAGGTCCGATCAGAATTACACCCATGGGCTCCTCCGCACTACGTCCATAGGCAGATAACAGAAAGCTCATGATGGCAGCAGAGGCCGCATATACCCATTTGGTTAGCAGTCCCTGAACGCCATAATACATGGCGGCACGATTTGCGCCCGTCTTCGCCTGATCAAGATCGATCAACTGCCCCAGGAGTACCGTTGGCAGAATCATAACGCCTGCAATGGCAAACCCTTTCAGTGCTGTTAATCCAACCATAACAATGAGGTTTAGCTGGTCACCGGGTTCTCCAGGTGAACTTGGTGTCAGCAGCCCGTACGGCAACATAGCGACACCAAATATTAAAACAGTAACTACCAGTGTGTTCTTTGTGCCGATACGCTCGACAACAAGATGAATGAAGGTGAATCCAATGATGATTCCCGGCAACATCACGAGTGACAACAGAGCAGCGAAACCCTCATCCCGGCCAAGGATAACTCTCGCAAAGTAGGGTATTGCAGGACCAGTCATCGTAATGCCAAGGACAAAGATAGTCTGTGCAAAAAGGTAAATCAGAAATGGACGGTTTCGCAGCGTCGTCCCAAGTGCCTCACTCATCTTCAACGACGAGGGAACCGAGGATAATTTTGACTCATCGACTGCCAGAATTGGACATATACAACAGAAAAAGCAAAACACACAGGAGATAACCACAACAGTTTGTACTGCGGTTGTGGCGTCCATACCCAGGTCCTTGAAAAGGTCCACACCGGCAAGCCAGAGAATCCCGTATGACATCATGATGGGTCCACCAATCATGGACCTTAGCCGGGACAATTCTACCCTGTCGCTCTCTGTTGTCGCGATTTCTGGAATAAGTGCCATGTACGGTGAAACATAGATGGTGAAAAATACGTAATACAAAGAAAGCATGATTGTTAAGAAGAGGAAGATGCTAAAACTGCCAGGCTCCCCAGGAGGAAAGAATAGTAGGCTAGGTATCACAACCATCGGCACGATGCCGATGATGAGAAATAATCTTCGCCTCCCAAGTGGAGATCGAGACCGGTCTGAAAAGTGACCCACAATAGGGTCTGCAAGAGAATCAATAACCCCGCCTATCAGCCGAGCCAGGCCGTAGGCAGTCAAGGCACCAAGGAATATCTCCTCACTCACCAGAACTTCCAGACCGGCTCCCTCCGGTGGGAGATAAAAGTAGATGCCGATTGAAACAACAATAGAGGCGGTGATCTGCCACCCGGGTGATCCAAGAACAAACAGGATCCTTTCCTTTAACGTCAGGTGTCCCATATAGGATTCTTCTTCAGCTTGGGTGACAGTATAAACACCGACTGTTGATTTGCACTGAATTCTGACCCAATGTTTGCATTTGATTTTGAACCGTCCTTGGCAGCAAAGTACCCGATGACACAGGTGTATACATACGAAATTGTGGGCCAACTATTTGGTACAAATTTTATTCAAAGTGGGTCAATCGAAGATGCAAATCAACAAGGAAGGGACTCCTACTACCT
>Ga0187833_10007082_pt1 | contig 10206 bp, 15 predicted proteins | sample ETNtaG_37_FD_167968 | JGI IMG/M metagenome (GOLD analysis project Ga0187833, IMG submission 167968) | Marine microbial and viral communities from oxygen minimum zone, Eastern Pacific Ocean - ETNP2014_SV_400_PacBio MetaG (Illumina Assembly) | ecosystem: Environmental > Aquatic > Marine > Hypoxic... | reverse complement strand
TGTGTAACGGTAGTTTCCGTATGGGCCTTTGAATATTGGGGTTGAGGCTTTGTTGGCTATGTTGTAGTTTCCGTATGAGTTTTGGTTGTTTGAGTTGTAGCTTAAGAATGGTTTGTCGCAGTCGTCGTAGTAGCCTGCTGAGTTTTGGCAGATGGCTGCTGATACTGATGTTAGAGTTACTGCTAGGATTGCTAGTGTTAATAGTGATAGGAAGTAGTGGTTTTTCATTTTGGGTATGAGTCTCCTGGTTTGTATTTAATATAGTCATCTATAGTAAATCCCTCAATATTTAATGTTATAATCGGAGGCAGAGTAGTTACTAATTCTCCGGAAAAAGTCTCGTATGTTACTAATTGTGGTCCATATAGGGTACGATTATCTATAAGGCTATTTAGAAATCTTGGGTCTTCACTAGTTGGTTCTATTACTTTTACCACTGTTCCAAGTGTTACTGGATTTGGACCTAGGGCTTTTGCTTCTAGTTCTTGTGTGAATTTGTCTAGTAATGATGTGATTGTTCCGATTGTCATAGAAATACTGGTAGAAATGGTTATTTAAAGGTTTCTGTTATGTTGTTACTAGAGAGTTAATATAATAGGAAGATTTATAAGCTTCTTATTATCTTTTTATAAAAATGGAATTAGAAGAAAAACTTAGGTTTTTGCAAAATGAAGATCTGTGTGATGAAAATCTAGTTAAGACTTTGTTAGTTGATAATGATTTTTTAGTTAGAACTGTAAGTGAAGTTCATTCTCAGTATGATTCTGATAAAGATAATTATTATTTGGGAGATAAATTGTTATTTCTTGAAGAGCTATTTTCTGGAGAAGAGGAGGTTAGAGATAGAGTTATTGATTGGATGAGAGATCCTAAGAGAATGTTTTTGTTTCAGAAATCTTCTCAAGGTGCTTTGTATGGGGAGTTATTGATGGCTAGGGCTGGTGGTGCTTTGATGGAGTTTAGGGAGGATTATAACTTAGAATCTAGTTCTCAATTGAGTTTTGAATATGGGAAAAGTAAAGTGATAGCTCATACTGTTGATAGACTTAAGGAACAAGATCCTAAGGAGTTAATAGAAAGAAAATTAGATGCAGTTTTAAATAGAACTTATGAACATGATAAGGAGATTTTAGAGAGATTTTTGGATAGAGATAAATTGAGAGAATTTATTTTGAGTAATGCGGGTGAGGGAATGAAGAAACTGCTATTGGACAGAGATTATGGTAAGTGGGAAAAAGATGAAGATGGGTATTTAGAGGGAGTTGATGCGGTAAATTATTTTTTATCTGAGAAAAATGGATCAATTGATGAATTGTTAAATAATGAATTGAATAATGCTTCTTATATTTCTATAAAAATTGAAAAAAGTTTAGATCTATATCACAACAAATGGGATGGTAATCTGTCTATCGATTCTATTGATTTTATTACTTGTGAAAATCATTTAGAAGACATTGTAAATGGAATAACCGAGAAACTTCTTAGAATTGTAAGAGATTTTGAAGATTATTCTAATAAGAGGGGTGCTATGGTGAAAGATCAATTTTTTAATGGTGATCTAATAGATGCTATTTATCACGAATCAGATTTAAATAATCATGAGGTTAATGAATTAAGATCGTTGAGAGAAGAGTATGAAACGAGTGAGGGTGCTAGAGATTTGTCATCAAAGTTGAGGAGAGATTGTAGATTGGCTTACTCTTTTGCTTTATCTGGAAAAGATCCTCTAGATGTAAGAATGGGCAATGATTCTGGGTGTTGTATAGGGATTTATGAGAATAGTGATAATATTGGTAATGGATATTCATTGCCCCATTTAATAGCTGATAACGCAACCTATATCTTTGATATTATGCAGCAGATTAATGAGGGTAAGAAAAGAAGAACAGGTATTGTTCTAGCATTCGATACTCACGATGAAGATAACAATAGAGTTCTAGCATGTAACAGTTTAGAGTTATCTCCTTCTATGAATCCTATGTACTGTGTTGAGGACATTGTAGGTTTTGTAGAGGAAGGCTTGATGGATTTTGCCTTGAATAATGGTTTTAGTGAGGTGTTAATGAGCAATCATAGTTATAATACTAGTCAGAATTATTCAAGTAGAAAAGGAAGAAAGCCTGCTAATAGAGTGTTGTTGAGAAAACCTCATAGTCAAACAGAGCCTAAATTTTATTCAGAAATATTGGATGATGATAAAACTTGTGATGTTAATTCAAGGAGTTTTTATCAATTATTTCCTTAAGTTTCTTATTGCTCCAACTAGGATTATTACTTCTTCACAAATTCAATATTATCTAGATTCTCAAATTCTTTATCTCCTGTTAGGAATTTTATTCCGTTTTCTCTGGCTATTATGTAGCCTATGCAGTCGGCGTAAGATAGCCTTTTCTTTGAATTTTCTAGCATGAATTTTGATGCTTTGAAGATATGGTCGTCTTTTATTGGGACGATGTGTCTTTTGAACTGGTAGAAGAATTCTTGTGCTATTGTTTCATTGAAGTCTCTGAGAAGGATTGTGTAGAATTCGTATAGGTTGTATAAACTAGTGTGTAGGTCATGGTCTAGGTAAGGTTCGAATTTTTTGTTTCCTTTTGCAATCTCGATCATTGCATAAGTGTCTAGAAAGTAGCTCATTTTAATTATTTTTATTCGTTTCTTGTTTTGTCTTTAAAATCTTGACCGTTGATGTTCCAGTCTTTTAGTTTGCCGAAGAGTTTTCTTAAATGAGGGTTTTTTTGTTCGACTGATAGTTGGATATCTTTGTTATTGATTTCTAGAATGTTTTCTTGAGGGAGATTTGTTGTTTTCATTGTTTTTTAGAAGAGTAAGGATTATTTAAGAGTTGTGATTTACGATTATTGATAGAGATTATTTTCTTCAGTTAAGATAGATCTTAGGTATCGACTAACCCTTGGTTAATTGATATTGCCAAGGAAACCTTGCTCTTACGATATTTCGCGATTCTCAGCGAAATCTGTTCTTACTATTACCAGGATTCTCATTACTTCCCGCTCCATCTTTTCTTTAGAAAAGGCTTCTACGCAGAAAATAAGTGTTTACCAGAACATCTATGTGGTTATACTTATACTTTTCAGGAAATGACTAGTGATTGTGTTGAGAGAAGATTGAATGTGATGTTTTGTGAAATGTGAATAATGATTATTGATTTAACCATTCATTATATTTAAGGGTATCATCCCCTGCAGACTTCTCTCTATTTTTATCAATATCTTCCATTAAAAAATAAAATCTATCACTTAAAAAAATATCTCCAATATCGCTTCCATTACTCGAATAAATCTGAGCACGTAATCTAGCTTGAACCACTCTACGATCTACAATTACTATTTTGCCAAACTCCATATCAACAGAGTAAACTTTTTGTACAAAATCCTCATCATTAACCCTCTAATCTTGGATAGGAATTTCAGAAAGTCTATCATACAACTTTTCACCGCAGGATTCAATTCTAACAAGTAATCCCTTACTAGTTTTAACTGGCTCTTCCATAATCTTTTTGATAATAAATACTATTTAATCTTTTATATACTGCTCCGCATCCCACTTCGTTGGGACGCTCCGCATAACCCCATTAATATCCTAATATTTCTAAGATCGAGATAAACTCTTTCTCGCTAATAATTTTATAAGATACCAATAAGATCAAGAAAAATTTGGTTGGCAAAGCCTCCAAATTTCTTTAAAATTATTTACTCATTCTCCTTCAAACCTTTCCTATCTCTGATCTTCTTGACAACTTCGCTCAAGATTGATCTTGGGACGGGTTCGAAGGATTGATTGATCATGCTGAAAGATCCTCTACCTTCGGTTCCGGATCTTATGTCGCTTGCTAGGCCTATCATTTCTGCTACTGGGAGTTTTGTTTTAATAGTGACGTGGCCTGATGTTTGTTCTATGTCTCCGATTTGTCCACGTTTGCTTTGCATTAGTTTGGTTAAGTTACCCATTTGGTCTAGAGGGCCTTCTACTAATAGGGTTTGGATTGGTTCTAGGAGAATTGGGCCGGCTGATTCGATGGCCATTCTCATTGAGTCTCTTACTGCTGGATAGACTTGGGCTGGACCTCTATGGATTGCGTCTTCGTGGAGTTTTAGATCTACTAGGCTAATTTTAAGTTTAGCGCAAGGTTCTCTTGATAGAACACCGGCATCGATAACTTGTTCTACTCCATCCATGATCATTTCAATTACTTCGTTCATGTGAACTTCTCCCTTGGTTTTATCTAAGAATACACAGTCTTTGTATATGTTTCTGTATTGTCTCGCTTCTTCGTTGCTTACTCCTAAATCAGATAGTTTGTTCCATAGGTCTTCGTTCTTTTTCTTTGTTCTTCCGTCGTTGATTTCTCCTTTTTTCATTGCTTCGTAGACAGAGTCTTCTAAAGTTTCTACGTTGATCCAGAATAGGTTGTGTTTGTTTGGGGATTTTCCTTCTCCAGTTTTGCTTTCTTTGCTTACGGTTTCTCTGTAAACTACGATTGGTTGAGAGGTTTTCACTTCTACTCCTTTTTCTGTTTTGATTCTGTTTTCAATAATTTCTAGATGTAGCTCGCCCATTCCTGACATTAGGTTCTCTCCTGTTTCTTCATTGATTTCGATTTTTAGGGTTGGATCTTCTTTTCCGACTTTTTTAAGGACCTCGATTAGTTTTGGTAGGTCTTGTGGTTTGTTTACTGAGATAGATTTTGTGATTACTGGATCGAAGATGTGCTTGATTGATTCGAAGCTTTCTTGAGGTTCTAGAGTTACAGTTTCTCCGGGTTTGCTTATTAGTCCTGTTATTGCTAGTACGTTTCCGGCTGGGACGCTTTCAAGTTGTTCGGGTTTTATTCCGTTGTATACTAGGACTTGTTGGATTTTTTGTTTCTTTTTTTCGTTATTTAGATATACTTCCATTCCGGGTTTTAATGTTCCTGAGAATAAACGGCCTGCTGAGATTTCTTTTCCTGATCTTGCGTCTATGATTGTGTTTGTGATTACGAAAGCAGGTTCGGCGTTTTTATCGCATGCTAATAGGCCTTTTCCGAACTCGCTGTCTTTTTCTCCGGGCCATATTTTTGGGATTCTGTATTTTTGGGCTGCGACTGGACTTGGTAAGTGTTTGATTACTGAATCTAATAGGACTTCATGTAATGGTGCGTTTTTCCAGAACCAGTCTTTTCTTTCTTCTGCTTCTTTTTCTTGGATGTCTATTACATCTTTGAAACTTACACCTTTTTTTTGCATGAAAGCTGCTGATAATGCCCAGTTTTCTTTTGCTGATCCGAAGATTACAGAACCATCTGCAACATTAACTTTCCATTCTTCTCTTAGTTCTGGTTCGGCTATTTGTTCTATTAAAAGGTTGAAATGGTCGATTACTTTTTTGAAACGTTCTTGCATTTTTTCGGGAGTTAATTTTAGTTCTTTGATCATCCTGTCGACTTTGTTTATGAATAGAACTGGTTTTACTCTTTCTCTTAATGCTTGTTTCATTACTGTTTCGGTTTGTGGCATTATTCCTTCGATTGCGCAGACTAGTACGATTGTTCCGTCGATGGCCCTCATAGCACGAGTAACGTTTCCTGAGAAGTCTACGTGACCTGGAGTGTCGATTAGGTTGATTAAGTATTCTTTGTCTTCTAGCTCGTGGGCCATTGAAACGTTTGCGGCGTCTACTGTTAAAAGACGTTCTTGCTCGTCGGCGTGTTGCCATGTTGCCATTCCGCCATCTAAATCTCCCGCGAGTTTTTCGTTCATCATTCCTGCAGCTGCTAGAAGGTTGTCGGTGAGAGCAGTTTTACCATGGTGAATGTGTGCTGAAGTAGCGATGTTTCTGATGTTTTCTTGGTTTGCAACAAGTCTTTTAATTCGCTCGAAGGGTGTTTCTTTTTTTGCCATTTTATTGCGTTAACATATATCCTCAAATTACTGTAGATAATGCATTGAATGCTACCGCACCTACGGTGTATAATTTATCTTTTGTGTTCTCAAAGGCCATAAAATCTTCACTGACCGTATTATTCCAAAGTGCTCTATTTCTTTCATTAAATCTTTGAGACGATCTTCCAATTGTGGTAAATATTCCTCCCAAGGGGAGTAAAAAGTCCACTAACCGAAATCTTAGATTTGCGTATTGAAATTGATTTTCCATTTGATAATATTTGATAAGAAGTTTGGTTTTTAAACCTTTTGTAGCAATTTAAGAAGTAATTTTGATTTTTTGTCCTTCAAGTTCTTTTTCTATAAAAAATCTAGAGATTTTTAGATCAACATCTTTTAATAATTCTGTTAATTTGGATTCTTTGTTTAGAGTGTAAAGCTGGGATTTTCCTAGTTTTCTTGTTTTTTTGATGATGTTTTTTTTAATGAGGGTTTCTATGACCTTATTTGTTGTTTCCCATTTTGTTTTGGTTTCTTTGGCTATAAATGAGATAGGGTAATCTAGATCTTCGAATGTTAAAAAAAAATCTAATATTTTGATGAATGGTGAGCTTCCGAAAACTAAGGTGAATGATGATTTTTCCATTTTAATTAATAGTGGGATGAGTTTATATAATTTACTATTGTGGATTTAAAATCTCTTTTCGTGGTTTAAGTAATTATAAATATGATTGTTTGTTGATAGTTTTATGGAGATAAGGAGGGTTATTTTGAGAAAGCTTTTTCGGCATAGATATATTGGAGGTAGGCATACTGAGATTAGGAATGCGATGAAAGGATTTCCTACTCATATGTTGAAGGAAGTTAAGAGAGAAATTGTTACTTTAATAAAATCAGGGCATTTATTGTCAAAACCTAGTACTGGTGAAATTCATATTAGTTTAAATCCTCGGAAGTTGGATGAGATAATGGATATGATTGTTGATAAATAGAAAGTTTAAAGGTTTCTTATTAGGATTTCTTGATCGAGATTATAATTTGATGCTCCTACTTTTATCTCGCAGAATCAGCTTGTTTTTCTGAGTCTCTTTTTTTAGACATTGAGAAACTGTCCATGTCTTGTTTGTATGCTTTGACTAACTCATCGGCTAGGGCTTGTTCGATTTTTGTTTTTTTGTTGAATGATTTGTCGTAGCTCCCTTGGACCATGTTTCTTAGGGTCATTGTGAATCTTCTTAGGGGGCTGACGTCTACGGCTTGAGGGTAACGAGCTCCTCCGTATTCTATGATTGTTACTCCGTCTCTTGGGGCAGCGTTTTCGATTGCTGTTACTAAAACTTGGACTGGGTTTTCTTTTGTTTTTTCTTCTATGATTTTTAGAGTGTTTAATACTATTCTCATGTTCTGGCTGTACTTACCTGTTTTCCAACCTGTTTGTATTTTGTGTTTTTTTCCTCGATGTCCTGGGACTGCTATGAGATTTGCAAATACTTCTAAGATGTTTAGTTTGGCTCGTGAGAATCTTTCTCTGACTCTACCGTGGCTTTTTATGTTTAGTTTTGGTTCTAGGTTCATGTAGCGTTTCATTCCTGGATCTTGGACTTTTACGTTAGTTACATCGTATAATCCGAAGAGTTTGAAATTGTCTTTAGTTGATTTTAGTTCTGCCATTTGGTCTAATGGTTCACTCATTGGTTGTTCTGAATCATTTTCTAGTTCTTGTTCGGTTTCGATTTGGGTTTCTTGAGTTGGTTCCATTTTTTATTTTATTAAGTGTCTCCCTAATATTTGATCCAGTGTCTCTCTTACAGCATTTCTTTTATTTGGATCTTCATTTATTATTGTTATGTAGTACTCTTTACGAGGTGTATTGAGATCACCACTAATTGTACAGTCATTTAAATGTAATATAATGATTTTATTATCCTCATTGTCCCACCCTCCCGCATATTTTAGGCCTCTTTGTCCAATACTATCGTATAATTTTTGATGAATTTTATGACCAATATGAACTGGATATCTATAAATGTCGAGATTTTCATCTGATGTTTGTTCTGTTTCCTGAGTTGTTTCCATTTTTTATTTTATTATGCCGCGTTTCTTTTGAATTTAATTATAGCAGGTCTTTGAAATGCGCTTTCGTCAAGACTTCCTGAGTTTAGTGGTGAGTCTCCTTCGTGGAAAGTTATTTCTTTTGGGGGTAATTTAGTAGTTTCTGGATCTGATTTATAACTTTGGGAAGTGAAATCATCTTCGAAAGGTTGGAAATAATCTACCATTTTATCTTCTTCCCTTCTCTATCTTTCCAGACCATAGTCTTGATAGGGGTTGATCGTTTACTTTTGTGACTTTCCATCTTACTCCTGGGATGTCGCCTTTACTTCTTCCTTGTTTACCGCCGATACGTTCGATCATGACTTCGTCGTGTTCGTCGATGAATTTTTGGGCTAGGTTTCCGGGAATGAAGGCTGTTACTATTTTGCTGTTTTTGATGAGTTGGACTTTGCAACATTTTCTCATTGCTGAGTTTGGCTGTTTTGCTTCTTTTTGGACTTTTTCTGTTACTATTCCTTTGGCTTGGTTCTTTCCACCTAAGGGGTCGGATTTTTTGAATAAGTCTAGAGTTCTGACCTTGTAAGCTCGATCTTTCCATCTAAACTTGCTTCGATTCTTCATTAATTTTGTTGCGTTATTTAGTCCCATTTTGTAGGTAATTGATATTATTTTATGAGGATATAGGTTTAAAAAGGTTTCTTAGAGGATTTATTTAGATGAATAGAGGTTATTGTTAGATATTTTATTTCTTTGTTTCGTTTGAAATTGATGTTTAGATCAAAATATAAATATTATTTATAGATTGTGCTGATTAAGAATTTTTTTATTTTATCATAACTTTTTTAACATCGAAATATTGTTCGAGGATGTTTGTCATTTCGTTAAGTCTTACTCGGTTTCTTCCTATTAGTGAGGCTTTGTTTTGGCTACCTGCAGTGATTATTGCTTCGTTGTCTTTTATTTCGATGGCTTTGAATTTTACTGGTTTTGTGATTATTGAGACAAAACTTTCTATGTCTTCTTTTCCCCTAGGTATCGCGACTATCTTAATTTTCTTACCTATCATTCTATTTAATTTAGCTAAGTTGCTGCTGTCTTTTCCGATGGCTTTCATTACAAATTTTTTAGGGACTGCAAAAATAATTGTATTGTTGTATTCGAAGCAATGGCTGCATCTTATTTTTGTTATCTTATTGAAAAGATTGGCATATCTTATGAATTGCATGTCTAAAACTTTTATCATTGTAAATTTTGTAAAATTCTTTTATGAGATGTTATGTTTAAATTAGTTTTTAAATGTTACTGAATCTTTAAGGTAAATTATGCAAATCTGAAAACTAGATCATCTATATAAGTTATATTATTTATGTTTCCGCCGTAATTGGTTAACATCATCGCTCTTATATATCTGGAACCTTTTCTCCACATACCCGAAGTTTCTCCTGTTGGGGATTCTCCTTCGATTACTGAAGAGTATTTTGTCCATTCATTTGGAACATATTCAGATGATGCAGAATTATACATATAAGTGCTACTATAATAATGTTCTCTTATTTTTGTTCCAGCAGGATATGTTTTTCCAACGGAAGTTAAAAATTCAACCTCCCAATAGGGTCCTTTATTTTCTATTCTTATGATATTTCTGTTACTTATGTCAAAATTGGGGATATCGTTATAATTTCCGGAATCATCTATATCAAAAGCTATAACATAATAACTATGAGATATGTTCCACCCTGATCCGTCAGTAATTTTTATTATTTTATCTGAGCTAGATATTGATTCATTTAATGTTGTTTCTGTTCCGGAACGATGTAAAATATTTTGGGGAAGAATTGTTCTTCCATTTTTGTCATAAGTTATATATCCATAATAAAGTCGGGAGTTTTTTGGGGATTTGAACCAGCCTTCTTGATAATATTTTCTGTTTGGATCTATTTTTATTAGTTCTGATGTAATTATTACACCATACCCCCCTTTTTGAAATGAATAAGCTCCTGAATGATTTTCTGAAGAGATTCCGGATAGGGATGCCCATCCTGTTAAATTTCCAGTTTCTGCACCAGGATTGTTTAATAAATTTCTTTGGTCATCTACGGATTTATCATTTGAAGGGGCCCCGAATTTATCATTTGCTATGGGGATTACTTTGATACTTTTTATTTCCTCATGCTGTGTTATGCCTCCAATAAATGACGAATTGAAATAATATTTGACGGTCCCTAATTCTGGTAAGTTTTCTGTTATCTTAAGGTGATGTGAGCCT
>Ga0187833_10007081_pt1 | contig 10206 bp, 6 predicted proteins | sample ETNtaG_37_FD_167968 | JGI IMG/M metagenome (GOLD analysis project Ga0187833, IMG submission 167968) | Marine microbial and viral communities from oxygen minimum zone, Eastern Pacific Ocean - ETNP2014_SV_400_PacBio MetaG (Illumina Assembly) | ecosystem: Environmental > Aquatic > Marine > Hypoxic... | reverse complement strand
GTTATAGGCCACTGCATGTACATATCCATGTGACACAAGAACTTCCTTGGCCCAGAAAGGAAACCCCATTTCTTCTGCTTCCTTGAGATCACGAACACCACCATCAGTCACCGCCCCAACGCAATCAAGACCCATTGCTATATTTCCCTGGATCTCGCCCCAGTAGGAGCCCACCGTTGCGGGGTAATCGAGATCATGTAAAACAACCATACGCGGAGTCGGTATCGCCTCTATGGCTTCATAATAGTCGCGTCGTTCTAGGGCCTTAGGAGACCTGTGCCGGGCTGAAATTACACCGGTCACAGCGTAGCCGACATGAGTTTCAGTCACCGGCGATATGGATTTGATCTCAGGTCTCATAAAGCCTTCGGTACGCGATCGAATATCCATCAGTTCAAGTGCGTTGGCGATCGTCGGGGTGTCGATTTTCCTGAGTTGATCGAGCAGATCTTCAGTCAGTGGGCCGGTCGTGGCACCCATGTCGGGACTCCCATACAGGATTCAAATGTGTAGAACTAAAAGGATTTGTCTCAAAAAGCATAGTCATTCTAACCAGTTACCGAAAGCCCTGATTACGTTTGATACAAAAATCTATGGAGGCTCCAGAAGCACCGTCGCATACCTGAGTAAAGGCTCTTAAGGTTGGCACCAGTAACTTAAGTAAAGATCAAACACCGCGCTTTCCTCGTGCAGGCTTTTGTACTAACCCGTTAATAGGTCTAGAATCTCCACGCCCGGACAACTGCGATTCGTGGTGACATCTGGTCAGTAACAGGAATAGACACGGAGATTATTGAATGAACGGAACAGAGTTCATAGCCCACATTCTCAAGCAAGAGGGCGTCAACGAAATGACATGCTTCCCAAGTAACGCTCTTATTGAGGAAGCAGCCAAGAAGGGCATTCGCCCTGTAATGTTCAGGCATGAACGCGGCGCAATAATGGCGGCCGATGGTTATAGCAGAATGAGCGATGGTAAGAGATTTGGCGTAGTGGCCATGCAACATGCCGGTGGCGCCGAAAACTCTGTCGGAGGTCTCTCTCAGGCTTTTGGAGACAATGTGCCTATACTGGTTCTTCCAGGCGGATATCCATTGGAACGCAGAAACGTCAGACCAAACTTTCTTGCGAACGAAAACTGGAAAGGTGTTGTGAAATGCGCTGAGGTAATACACACACCAACCCAAATCAAGGATGTAATGCGCAGGGCCTTCCAGGCGCTCAGGAATGGCAATGGTGGACCGGTAGTCGTGGAAATGACACTGGATGTATGCGCTATGGAGGTCCCAGACCACGCCCTTGACTATAAATCTCCAGTAGCAACCAAGTCCGCACCCTCGGAAAGTGACGTTAAAGATGCTGTCAAATCACTGCTTGAAGCAGAGCGTCCACTAATATGGGCGGGCGCTGGAGTACTCACCGCTGGTGCCACTGCAGAACTCGCTGAATTCGCAGAGCTTACTGATATCCCCGTTTTCACAACGATGGAAGGCAAATCCGCTTATGACGAGCGACTGCCTCTGTCCTTAGGGGCTGGCAGCGGAGCAACCACAGGGCAGGCTTATGAATGGATCAACGAAAGCGATGTTGTGATAGGAATTGGCACGAGCCTGACCATCAATAGTTACACCAGAACTCTCCCATCAGGAAAGAAGACCGTAATTCACAACACGATAAATACAGCCGATGTCAACAAGGACACCCCGTCAGATATCGGCTTGATCGGCGATGCTAAGGTCACGCTCGAAATGTTGATAGAAGAGGTCAAGGCCCAGATTGGGGAAGATGGTCGCGATACCGGCGTCTCGACACACATCGCGGCAGTTCGCGAGAAATGGATGGCGGAATGGTTGCCTTTATTGAATTCCGATGAAGCACCGTTAAACCCTTACCGAGTGATCAACGAGATCAACAAGAACCTCGATCACGACAATAGCGTCGTGACACACGATGCTGGCGGTCCACGCGACTGCATGGTTCCGTTCTACATCGCCACGACTCCCCACAGTTACATCGGTTGGGGCAAGACTACGCATCTTGGTTTCGGAATCCCATTAATGATCGGAGCAAAACTTGCCGACCCAAATAAGTTTTGCCTCAATTTTATGGGTGACGGTGCCTGGGGCATGTCCGGTACAGACGTGACCGCATCAGTACAATCGAACTTACCAATCACGACTGTTTTACTTAACAACGGCGGAATGGCCACCTACCCCGGAGGATTCCCAACGGCACAGGAACAGTATGGCGTCTCACACATGGTTGGTAATTACGCACAGATTACTGAGGGCATGGGTGGAGTCGGAATCGAGGTGAGTAAACCCGAAGAAGTAGGTCCAGCGCTTAAAAAAGCTGAACGCTTAAACAATGAAGGGCGCACAGTTCTAATAGACGTAAAATCCAATTACGAATCACGTAAATCGCGTTTTACTTAGACGCGATCGAGCCATATAAGCCCGAGTTACAAGACCTTATATTGCCGATGCGGCGGACAATATAAAATCAGGCGGAAATTCGAAGACTAACGAGTAGATACAGATTCAGTCTAAGTACTCACTGCAGGAGCAGCCATGATTTCATCTGCATTTCCTGCGATGTCGTCAAACGAAGTGTAGTTCGTTTGCCAAAGCTGAGAATACAATCCACCGTTTGAAACCAGTTTTTCATGCGTGCCGACCTCATCAATCTCACCGTCTTGAATGACGACGATCTGGTCCGCATTACGTATGGTGGACAATCGATGGGCAATAACGAGAGCAGTGCGCCCTTGCAACAATTTCTTCAGCGCATCCTGGACCACGCGTTCCGTATAACTGTCTATATTAGCCGTTGCCTCATCCAGGACAAGAATTTTGGGATCCGATACCAGTGCACGTGCAAAACTCAATAGTTGCCTTTGTCCGACCGACAGATTAGAACCGCGTTGTTCAAGAATCGTATCGTATCCATCTTCTAGTTCCATAACAAAATCATGGGCCCCTATAATCATGCAGGCTTGCACAATCTCGTCCCGCGTTGCGTAGGATGTGTTGTATCGGACGTTCTCCAGAACCGATTGTGAGAACAAGAACGGCTCTTGTAATACCATCCCCATGACTTCGCCAATCGACTCCTGGGTAACGTCCCTGATATCGTGTCCATCAATTGTGATAGATCCCTCCTGCACTTCGTAAAATCGATGGGCAAGTGCTGTGATGGAAGTTTTACCTGAACCTGTAGGGCCAACAAGAGCAACAGTCTGACCTGGGTCGGCAGAGAAAGTGATATTTCGGAGAATAGGTCTATCGGGGTTATATCCAAATGATACGTCATTAAATTCCACACGCCCTTCGACTGCACCAATTGCCTTGGCGCCGGGCTTGTCCTGTATTTCGAGTGGAATATCGAGTAGCTCAAATATCCTGTGTCCAGATGCGACAGCTCTTTGGAGCATTGCGTAATGCATAGTCAGAGAACGTATCGGCTCAAAGAATCTTTGCACGTACAATAGAAAAGCAACCATCGTTCCTACTTCTATAGCACCGCTCAGTACCCGATTACCACCAACTATCAAGACAAGGCCGAGAGCAATACCTGTCATAATCTCCACGGTCGGCATCATCACTCCGCCGAGACGGGCTGCTCGCATGGCAGATACGAAGAAGTCCCGGACCTTTCCTCGCATGACATTGTGATTTTCTCGGTGCCTGTTTAATGCCTGAATCACACGGATGCCAGTAACGTTCTGGTCAAGGTAAACGCCGACTACGGAAGAATTACGTCGCATCCTTAGAAATGCTCTCCTGGCAATGGGCTGCCACACCAGCCTGACGAATATCAGCATCGGTAAAATCGCGAGGCTTACTGCGGCGAGCTGCACATCGAGTATAAAGAGGATCACTACTATCCCTATAAGGGTCAGAAAATCACCAATTATCTCGATCGAGGCCTCAAGCATTTCTTGAAGAGCACCGACGTCACCGAACATTCTTGCCATGAGAGCGCCAATTGGTGTCTTATCGGAAAATGACATCGCCAGCCGTTGGAGTTGGAGGAACATGTCCGCACGAATGTCATAAAGAACTGTCAAAGCTACACGAGTTATAAGGATGTTCTGCAGCATATGTGTCAGCCAGTACAAAAATGCCACCGCCACCAGTGAAATAGCAACCGTCGCAAGGAGATTTGTATCCCCGTTCTGGATCGCCCCGTCTATGGCAAACTTAATCAAAAGTGGTATCGAAAGGTTTGCCAGAGTAAACCCGATCACCGCAAGGGTGGCAATAACCATCGCTTTTTTATATGGACTTGCATAAAACAAGAACCTCTTAAAGACCGTGCTGTCCAACTGTGCGAACATCTCTTCATCGGACTCATGCAGGGTCGAATGCTCTTCTTCTGCATTGGCGGGCCTGTCACGCTTATTACCAGAAGATGACGATCCGAAATTAAAAAGTTTAAACATCGTTATTCTTCCACCACTCCCATATCACCTCGCTGAAGATCCCATAGTTCGCTATAGCGTCCACCAAGTTCAACTAATTGATCGTGTGTACCCCGTTCTGCAACCTCGCCGTTATCAAGGACGATGATTTCTTCGGCATGTCTTAGTGAACTAAGTCTGTGAGCAATAATAAGGGTGGTCTGACCTCTTGTTAATTCTTTGAGAGCCAATCTGATACGTGCGTCGGTTCCGGCATCAACTGATGAAGTCGAGTCGTCGAAAATCAATATTGGAGAGTTGGTCAAAAGCGTTCGTGCTATGGCAACTCGCTGTCTTTGACCTCCCGACAATCCGATCCCGCGCTCCCCTAGCTCGGCATCGTATCCTTCGGGTAGAGTTTCTATAAAATCGTGAATCTGAGCGATGGTTGCTGCCGCGATGACTTTTTCCTCAGAAGCATTAACATCTCCATACCTGATGTTGTCACGTATGGATCCGTCAAACAGAAATGGGTCTTGTTCAACGGTTCCCACGGAATCTCTGATCGACGAAACTGTCACATCGCGCAGGTCAACACCATCGATCGTTATACGGCCCTCGTCAGGATCGTAAAATCGCGGTGCGAGGTTCGCTACGGAACTCTTGCCACTGCCTGGAGCCCCAACGATACCAATCGTGTGATCTTTTCGGGCCTCGAAGCTTACGTTTTTGAGTGCCTTAACATCACCATACGAAAAAGAAACGTTTTCGAACCTCAATGCCCCGTCGGTTACCTTGATTGGGCCAACTCCTTCTTTGTTACGAATATCAGAAGGGATATCAAGCACTTCAAACACTCGGCCCCCCGCAGAGGTTGCCCGGGCCGTCGCATTAATAATTCGGAGTAACATCCCGACCGGCATGCGCAACAAGGCAAGATAAAAGAAGAACTGGGTTAACTCACCTATCGAAATTTCACCGGTGATTGCTTTTGCACCACCAAACCATATGACGACCGCCCAGGCAACCAAAAATGTGAAAGATATCGCTCCGCCTCGCCGCGCTTGACTTACGGCCGCATCCATCCTGAGTTCAAGCACTTCCCGAGCTGTCACTGCAAATTTCTGTTCTTCATATTTCTGGGCAGAAAAGGACCTAACCACCCTCACACCAGCAAGATTTTCTTGCATGGTCGTGGTGAGTTCCCCCAGAGCATTTTGAATCTGCAACCAGATACTTCGGAGCTTGAGTCTTAGCCTTGCGCTGTTGTACGTCATAAATGGGACAAAGACCAAACTAAGCAACGCTAGTTGCCAATCGATCAACACCATGAACACAGCAGCACAGATCACCGTGAAAAGTACACGAAAAACCTGAACAAGCCCCTGCTGAACAAACATCCTTACGCCTTCAATGTCAGACAGACCCCTGGACATAAGCTGACCTGTGTGCACCCTGTCGTGGAAACTGAAACTGAGCACCTGGAGCTTGTCGAAAAACAGCATGCGCAGCCTGTTGGCTACTCTCTGACTCAGGGTTTCTCCAAGAAACATGTAGACGAATCCCGTAGAGCCTCGCAGAGCAGCTACCATCAGAACAATGGTGGCAGTCCTGAGTAGCATCGACCTGATTTCAGCGCTTTCATAGTTACCTTCGTTGAAGAGCGTAAATGCCTCATCGACGCCCTGACCAAGAAACTTAGGTATCAGCACTGAAATAGCAGCCGTGATTGCCGCAAATGAACAGGCCGCCACCAAATGCCATGGATAAGCACGGGCAAGGTCGAAAATTCTCCTGAGTACAGCACCCCCAGTAGGTCCAGTATCAGTAAGTCGGGCGCGAACGCTCCAGCGTTCTCGGTGGGATTTGGTTTTGTCGGGTTTAGCCGCAGACGATTGCGTGGTAACTACCTCGTAGATATTCCGTTATCGCAAAAACTTTATAGGTGTCTGTAATTTCAATAACTACGGGCATCGCCTACAAAGTGAGCGAGCGGAGGGGAGTATACGCCTCGTACTTGCTGCGTACTCGAAGTGAGCGTCCATCGTGGGCAACGGTCAGGGAAATTATGCTGATGTTCGCGTTCACCCGGTATACCATCACTACTATTGGGTGCAGACACAACACTTTGGCAAAGCAGCATCTATTGGCGGATAGTCATATGGAAGAATAAACTCGCAACTCGTTTTCAATGCAAACGAAATTTTGGAGCAAGCAATGAAATTTCTCGGGGTTGACCACATTGACATGATCGTTAAGGATCTTGCCAAGTCGATAGAGTTTTACAGAAAATTTGGCATGCATGTCGAAGGAACTGTAGATGCCGGTGAAACGGTGTTCCTCTGGAATGGGGATGATGATGATCCCGTTCGGATCGAATTGCACAAACAAAAAGACGGTGAACTTCTCGGAATCGATCATTTGTCTTTCCTGGTAGATGACCCAGTGCAGGCCCAGAAAGAAGTTGAATTCCTTGGAGGAGTCGAATTTCTATTTGAGCCATTCGAAAACCAACAATCTGGGCGAACCATTTCAAACAGCTACGACCCGGATGGTGTTCAGATTCAGATGGCGCGCCAAACCGGAACGGGTACATACCAGAACTGGGAGTAGTCCTCCGTGTCTGAAGAACTCACGACTCGTACATTTAGCGGAGCCGCAAAAGCGGTTATAACACCTCCTGTGGGCTACCCAATGGGCAACTGGGGTTTACGCCAGGGAAACGCCAGAGGGGTCCACAAGGACATGCATGTCCGCTCGGTCGTGTTCAAGCGCGATGAACAGAAAATAGCGATCATCTCCTTGGAAATTGCCGGTCTTCCTTCCGAAACGGTCCAGAAAATCAAAGCGAAAATATTGGCTCTTGCAGGAATCCAGCCTGACTGCGTTCTCCTGAATTTCACTCACAACCACACCTCGCCCGACACGATCTTTTCGCTACCTGAAAAATGGACTATTTGGACAACCTGGCTTACTGACCAGGTTGCCGGTTGTGTTTCGGCCGCGTTACACCGTTCCGTTCCCGCGAATGTCGGAGCTGCCAATGGATCGTTTGCAGGATGGACTATTAATCGCCAGTATCCAGAAACACCTGTGGATAGCGAAATCGGCGTCATGTGTATCAACGACGACGATGGCCAGCCTATAGCTCGCCTTGTGAATTTCGCATGCCATGGCGTAGCTGACGGCGGTCAGTACCTCGAGTGGTCAGCCGATTTCGCTGGAGAGACCTCAACTGAAATCGAACATGTATTGGAAAATTCCGTCGCTCTGTATATCCAGGGAGCCGCCGGTGACATACACCCATTCGATTGGTGGTTTGGTAATAAAGCTTCAGAGCATTTGCACTCGCATGAGGACACTCAAGCTATGGGTAAATCACTAGCGGCAACCGCTCTCAAATTATCAAGTGAAATAACCACGTCGTCAGATGTACCGATCAGCTATACATCGGACAAAATCAAATTGCCCCGACATCAGGTCAATTGGTCTGTGTCGGAGGCACTCGAGAATCGTAAACATCTGATCAGGACACTCGGAAATTACTCCGGCGAAACCTGGCTTCCCGGAACAACAACAGCGAATGCTGGCGAAAACCATCCCGAGTTATACGGTTGTGGGAACAACGAGGTTAATCTAGCTAAAAACCAAGTTCTGCCGCCTGTTGCTGTCACGGTACGCGGCTTCCGTATCGGTCATACGCGCATTTCGGCTCATGCGGGTGAACTATTCAACGAACTGGGTTCGGAAATCAAAAATACTTTTCCAGAGAACAGGCCTTGGGTGGCCAGTTACTGCGATTCTTACATTGGGTACATATCGTCGCGAAAACCTTACGGGGAAATTACGGACATCCCGTTAACTGAAATAGTGAATATGAAGAAATACCGGCGTTTTTACGGAACCACCACCAGTCTGTATGACCCAGAAGCTGGAGACATACTTGTAAGTTCTGCTGTCAGTGTGGTGAAAAAACTTTAATCTCATAATCGAAAAAATATGAATGCACTACTACTAGCCGAATTCGGCATCCCTTATTACAACAATCTTTGCGTAGAACACCCCGACGTCAATTTGATCGAGGCCTTCTCCGGGTACGAGATCATGAAAGAAATAGATTCTGCAGAAATAGTATTCGGCTATTTGACTAGAGCGCAATTCGCAAAGGCCAAGTCCCTCAAGTGGATCCAGACTCTGGACGCAGGAATGGAAGGGTTATTCAATGCTATTCCCGAAATCATTGAATCCGATGTTGTGATAACCAATGCACGTGGTGCCGGCGCCCCAATGATTGGGGAACACGCCGTCGCTTTAATGCTCGCCCTTGCAAGACAGTTACCGCGTTTTTGGGGTGACAAGTCCGCACACAGGTGGGATCAAGAAGGAGCATTGAACGCAGTCGAGTACCTTGGAAATAAAATTTGTGGCATTGTTGGCTTCGGCAAGTCAGGAAGAGAGATCGGATGGAGGGCCAAAGCTCTCGGTATGCATGTGATTGCGATCGACGAGCAGCCTGTAGATGGAGATCCGACAGTAGAAGAAGTTTGGGGGCTTTCGAGATTAGATGACTTGCTGAGCCAGTCCGATTATGTTGTTGTCACCGCTCCATATACTCCCCGAAACGAAAACTTGATCGGCAGCGCTCAACTGTCACTTATGAAACCTTCGGCCAGAATTGTTGTCACCTCGCGGGGTCGTTTAGTGGAACACAACGCGCTGATAGCAGCGTTACGTACAGGCCTTATTGCCGGAGCGGCCCTCGATACGACTGTCCAAGAGCCACTGCCGGCAAACGATGAACTATGGGATCTACATAACGTCATCATCACACCACACATTGCAGGTAATTCAGAGAAGGAACTTCTGGATAAACGTACCGTGAATGTATTTGCTGAAAATCTACGACGTTATTTATCCAAGCAACCACTGATCAACATCGTCGATAAGCGGTTGCGATATTAAGCAATTAGAATCGGTCGATTTTCAACAAATCAATATTGTGTTCTGTCTCACCATTTATCGCGAGATCAGACAATATCTCCCCAATCACACTGGCAAACTTAAAACCATGTCCGGAGAATCCCGCTGCGACAATTACCTGAGTGTTTCCAGGTAACAAATCAACAATGAAATGTTCGTCGGGAGTATTCGTGAACATACACGTCTTAAGAGTCATAGTTGTGCCATTAGCTAACGGAAAGTATCTTTCGACCGCTGAACGCAGTACGGCCTCATCCTCAGCAGTGACTGTTTTTATTGTCGAATCAGGGTCAATAATCTCTTCAAGGTGGTGATACCGTCCTACTTTGAATCCGGGTATGCCAAACACGGGAAAACCGTAGTACCTTCCTTCATCGAAATACGCATTAAACACAGGAAATACATCAGGTGTGTACAACGAGCCATCTATTGGTTGTAGCCAGGCAAGCACCTGTCGCTCCGGAACCGCCAGGCCATCAAGAATCGGGATCATGCCTGAAGCCCATGCTCCAGCAGTAATAATGAGGCGTTGAGCAGTGTACTCGCCACTATCCGTGAAAACTCTCACACCGCCCCGATCCGGCTCCCAAGCTGAAACAACCTCTCGTGCATGAATTTCAGCACCTGCTGACATGGCTGCATTCGCGTAGGCCACAATTGAGCGTTCAGAAAGCACAAACCCACCGTCCCCTTGCAAAAGCCCCATATGACCTGGGGGCAATTGATACCCGGGAAATTGCTCGTTGATCTGAGCGTGGTTAAGAACGCGGTGGGGTATATCGTGCAGCAAGCATGACTCTAGCGACCCTTCGAATACTTCATGA
>Ga0187833_10007080_pt1 | contig 10206 bp, 10 predicted proteins | sample ETNtaG_37_FD_167968 | JGI IMG/M metagenome (GOLD analysis project Ga0187833, IMG submission 167968) | Marine microbial and viral communities from oxygen minimum zone, Eastern Pacific Ocean - ETNP2014_SV_400_PacBio MetaG (Illumina Assembly) | ecosystem: Environmental > Aquatic > Marine > Hypoxic... | reverse complement strand
TTACAATATGATTGAATAATTTTTTCACCAATATATTTAGTAAAGGCATAATAATGATTTGGTTTTAATGGAAAAGATTCTGATATTTTTTTATTTTTTGTATCTCCATATACCGAAGCAGAGGATGCAAAGATTAGTTTTCTAATTTTTCTTTTGGCACAAAAATTTAAAATTTTTTTTAAAGCAATTACATTGTCCTTAAAATATTGTTCTTCTTTATTATTTGATATCAAAATCTCGGCTTTTGCTGCCAAATGTATAACAGCATCAATTTTTTTTGGTAATATTTTTACTTTATCTATATTGAGAATATCTTTTTTTATGAATTGAATTTTTTTTAATGAAAACAAATTTTTTTTGTTTCCAATAGATAAATCGTCGATAACTATTATCTCATAATTTTTTTTATGTAAATATTCAGATAAATTGCTACCTATAAAACCACAACCTCCTGTTATTAAAATTATTTTTTTCATGAAATCTATTTTTTATGATATTAAAAAGTTATGCAACAAGATTTTTTTATATCTGTCATTATACCTGTTTTCAATTCACAAAAATATATTGGAAGATGCCTTAGATCTTTAAAAAATCAATCTTTAAACAAAAAAAATTATGAGATAATAGTTGTTAATGATTTTTCAAAAGATCATTCTTTAAATGAAATTCTTAAACAAAAAATTAACATTATTAAAGTTATTAATAATAACAAAAATTTAGGTTTGCCGGCATCTCTTAATATTGGAATAAAATCGGCAAAAGGTTCTTGTATTGTTAGAGTAGATTCAGATGACTGGGTACACATTGACTTTCTAAATATATTATCAACTTTTCTTTACATAAACAAAAATTTAGATGCAGTGGCATGCGATTATTCATTAGTTGACAAGAATGAAAATGTAATAAAAGAAGTTAATTGTGACAATAAACCAGTCGGTTGTGGCATAATGTTTAGGACGCAACATTTATTAGAAATGAATTTATATGATGAAAAATTTTTATATTGCGAAGAAGAAGCATTAAGAAATGAATTCCAAAAAAAATATAAAATTACAAGAATTCCTGTATGTTTATACAGATATAGACAACATGAGGATAATAGATCCAATAATAAAACTAAAGTAAATCGGTATTCGAAAAAAATTAATAGATAAAAATCTAATAGATAAATAAACTCAAAGAATATGTATTTTATTGCGGAAATTGGTGTTAATCATGAAGCAAAATTAAGTAATGCTTATAAATGCATCAGAGATGCGAAACATGGAGGTGCTCATGCAATAAAACTGCAATGTTATAAAGCTGAAAAAATTGCTTCAAAATACGCACATTCATATTGGGGCAAAAAAGTTGAGAAGGAAAGTAGCCAGTATAAACTTTATAAAAGATTCGATAAATTTGATTTTGTAGATTACAAGAAAATTTATAATTATTGTAAAAAAATAAAAATTGATTTTATCATAACTCCTTTTGATGTTGATTCAGTTAAATTTTTTAAAAGTAAAGTAAAATATTTTAAGATTTCTTCTTCTGATATAACAAATTTACCATTAATTGAAAAAATAGCATTAACAAAAAAACCAGTAATTTTATCTACAGGAGCATCTACTAAAAAAGAAATTGGTACAGCTTTAAATATTTTAAAAAGAAAATGCAAAAAAATAATTTTGTTACATTGTATTCTTAATTACCCAACCAAAAAAATAAATGCAAATTTAAATATGATAAATGATATAAAGAAATTTGGCTTCCCTGTTGGTTTATCAGATCATACAATACCTAAAGATAGTCAAGAAATTCTAATCTTTGCATATATAATGGGAGTTAGAATAATAGAAAAACACTTTACATTTAATAAAAAAAAAAGGGGCAATGACCATTTTCATTCTTTTGATAAAAAAGATTTAAAATTATTTTTTAATAAAATTAAAAATATTGACCCTATTTTGGGAAGAAAAAAAAAAATGTTTCTATCCTCCGAAAAGATATCAAGAAAAAATGCAAGAAGGAGTATTTTTTATAATAATAATATTTCTAAAAATACCCGTATAAAAAAAAAGAATTTAATAATGCTTAGACCTGGAAACGGTATAAATCCATTTAAATATAAAGAACTAATCGGAAGAAAAATTAAATATGACCGTTTCAAAGGTGACATTGCTAAATTTTCTGACTTTGTATAATGCGAAAAGATCTGGAAATAATTATTCTAGCAGCTGGTAAGGGGTCTAGAATGAAAACAAGAATACCAAAAACTTTAAATAAGCTGCATAATAAAACTTTAATTGATCATGTTATTGAAAAAAGTAAAAAATTGAAACCAAACAGGATTAATATAATTGTTAATAAAAAATTAGATTCTTTACTAAATTACATTCCTAAAATAAATTATATTATTCAAACACAGCCACTGGGAACTGGACATGCTTTAAAATTATATTATAAAAAAACAAATAATAATAAAAAATATCTCGTTGTACTTTACGCAGATGTTCCTCTAATAAATTTAAAAGACATACTAAAGGTATATAACAATTTAAAAAAAAAAAATGATCTAATCGTTTTAGGTGCTGAAATTAATCGTAATAAATCACATGGAATAATTATAAAAAAAGATGGAAAAATTTCTAAAATTGTCGAGTTTTCTAATGCAAATGCAAAAGAAAAAAAAATAAAAATGTGTAATACTGGAGTAATTGGCCTAAAATCTAAATTCTTAAATTTAACTAGCAAAATTAAAAAAAACAAAAGTAAAAATGAATATCTTATTACCGATATGGTTAATATTGCTTACCAAAAAAAATTATCTATTGGATTGATAAAAACTAGAAATTCACATAAGTCTTTCGGTATAAATACAATTGACGAATTAAATAGACTTGAATGTTTATAAGCCAACAAACATCTTGATGATCTTGACTGAAAGTAATGAATAAAAATTTTTTTTTAATTGTATTAAATTTTATAATAAATGAAATAAAATTAACAAAGAAGAGGTTAATTTTCTTAAGAAATTTTGTTAAGCACTATAGTATTTCAAAATTTTTCCTTTACTGTTTAAATAATTCTATAATTCCTGCAAGAGATGAAAATTTTAAGGATTATATATTACAAAATATAAAAAAATGGAAATTTAATCAAAAAATAAATAATAATGAAAAAAAAAAATATGTACTAGTAACAAATATGATACATCACCCCGGATATGTAATTTCCGAAATTATTATTGGAAAAAATCTTGTAAATATTTTGCAGGCGGATGAAGCAATTGCTTTATTAAATGCTCACGACCTAGGAAGTAAAATTATTTTTAAAAGTTTTGGATTTAAAAAATTCATTTATTTAAATGGATCTAATTTTTATATTAGATTAAAATATTTTATAAAAGCTTATTACATAATTAAATCATGCAAAAACATAGATGACTTTTTAAAATTGAATTTAAATAAAATAGAATTAGGCAAGGCCGTTTATGACAACTGGATAAGATATACTGGCATGGGTACGACGAATGAAATAAAAACAGATTTTTATCTAGGTTTGTCAAAAGCTCTCCTAATTTACGATCAAATCAACAAATACCTGAAACAGTACAATTTTATAGCTTCCGTACAGGCTGAAAAACAATTTATTCCGGCTTCAATAGTTTATCAAAGTACTTTAATAAATTCTATAAATGTATATTCAAGAAATGGCGCGGGCAAATCATTTTCAGTAAGAAAATATAAAGATTATGATGAAAAATATAAAAGTAGATGGAAGTATTCTAAAAAATTGTTCAACTAAGTTGAACAATCTATTAAAGAAAAAGCTGTAAAAGAAGGAGGAGAAATAATAATAAAAAGATTTAAAGGTATTCCAGAATATCAATTAAGAAGTGGTGATCATGAATATTATGAAAAACATAAATGGCAAAAGGGAAAAATAGTAGAATCAATTAAAAAAAAACATTTAGATAAAAAAGAATTATGCGAAAAAATGGGTTTAAATCACAATCTTCCAATGGCTGTGGTTTTTTCATCTGATCTAACGGATGGCGTCTTTGATGTTACATGGTCTTTATTTAGAGATAGAGTAATCTGGTTAAGAAGTACTTTGAATGAAATAACGAAAAATACCAATGTGAATTGGTTAATTAAGTCGCACCCAAATGATATAAGAAATAAAGTAGTTACAGATACTGTCTCAGAATATAATAAAATTTGTACAAGTTTTAATCACATTAAGCTTTTTCCAAGTTTTCTTTCTAATAGTTCACTACCAGAAATTATTGATTTAGCTGTGACGGTAAACGGGAGTGTAGCTTCGGAATATCCTTGTTTTGGTATTCCTGCAATATTAACGGCTGAAACAAATGCTTCAGATTTAGGTTTCACCATTGAACCTAAATCAAAACAAGAATATTTAAATTATTTAAACAATTTCAAAAAACCAATAAGATTACATAAAAATCAAATGGATAAAGCAAAAATCTTTATTTATATTTCTAAAGTACTTACAAAAGTGCCTTCTAGTTTAATGTCTACATGCAATATAGAAACGGATAAAGTAGATAAATTTTTTTGGGATTCAATGATTAAATGTCTCGATAATTACAACTATGAAGATGATTTATTAATAAAAATGATGAAAATCCAGATAGAAAATAACGATTGGCACACAATTAATTATAATTTATTAAATTAGTTAGTATTTTTTCTTAAAAATCATATGAACGTCAGAGCAAATTTTATTTTTATCTAAAACATGCTGAAGTTCATTTAAAACTCTGTAGAGTTTATTATTTAATTCTTTTAGATATAAATTTTTATTTTTATAGTTTCCAGTAACAAATAAAGTTCTATATAAGTCAGGAAAATCTGATCCAAACCATCACTCTCCAATTATATCTAAATGATTTTTAGAATAATTTTTACCACTTTTTGCTGTGTATAACTAATTTACAAAACCATCACTATCTTCGTAAATACCATTTAAATGACCACATCTGCTACAAAGGGAATATCCAATATTGAAATTTTTAATTAATATTTTGCTAATTTTATAATTACAATTTTTACATAATTTTCTTTTTTTTTGACTTGAGTAATATTTGCTAATCTTTAGTGAATTTTTTAAATTTTTCTCATTTTCAATATAAAAATCTTCCTTAATTTTTAGTATATTATCGTAAGATTTTGAAAATTTTATTATTTTCATATTTAAATACCAGTAGGGCGTTCAGCTAATCTCCCATTGTTAAATTAGTATCATAATATTTAGTTTTTTAGAAATATCGTTGTAAACTTCGTTGAGATTATTATGATTTCCTATAAAAATTTAGAATTATGAAAAAGATATTGAGCAAGACTTGTATGCCAGTTTTACACTAAACAAAAGATCTTAATCCTTGAGTTGGTAAGAATAATCCGTTACTAATTTTCAATATAAATATGAAGGTTTGGATTTGCGATTTAACTTATACACAGCAGTCAATTGCTTCAGATACAGTACCTGCTGCAATAGGTATGATTGCTGAGTACTTGGAAAAAAAGATACCAGAGATTCCAAAAACTAAACTGTTTAAATTTCCTGAAGATTTATCAAGAGAATTAGAAGAGGATCAACCTGATGTTATAGGTTTTTCAAGTTACGTTTGGAGCACGTCGTTAAGCGATATGTTTATGAAAAGAATTAAAGAAGTCTTTCCAAAGATAATTACAGTATCGGGGGGACCTAATTTTCCAGCAATTAAAGAAGAGCAGTATGAATATCTCAAAAAAAAACCATGGATAGATTATTTTGTTGTTAAAGAGGGTGAACATGCTTTTTTTAGATTGATTTCAGAATTAGTAAATAAAAGCAGTATAGAAGTCATATCGGATATTCCTAACTTGGTTTTTATTAAAAATGGAAAATTTTATTATCATAAAAAAATCGAGAGAGTTATGAATTTGACAGAAATTCCATCACCATATCTTTCTGGAAGATTAGATAGTTTTTTGGATGGTAAGTTGTTACCTATAATTCAGACAAACAGAGGTTGCCCTTTCAGTTGTAGTTATTGTACCGAGGGACAAAACTACTGGTCTAAAGTTAAAGCTAAGCCCAGAGAAATTGTTGCGGGGGAAATATCATATATTTCAAAAAAAATAAGTAATCTTGAAACAGATAAAAAAAGAACAGATTTTTATATCGCCGATTCAAACTTTGGCATGTATAAAGACGATCTTGACACTTGCAAAGTCTTAGCCGAAGAGCAGAGAAAAACTGGATATCCTAAATATATTAGTGTAACAACAGGAAAAAATAAACAGGATAGAATTCTAGAAGCAGCTAAAATTGTGAATGGTGCAATGAGATTACATGGATCTGTTCAAAGCTTAGATCCCGAAGTTCTAAAAAATATCAGTAGAAGTAATATTTCAAAAGAGCAAATTGTTGATTTGGCACTAAGGTCTTCTGAAATTGGCACTAATTCAGTTAGCGAAGTTATTTTGGGATTGCCAGGAGATACTACAAAGAAACATTTTGCTACTCTTAAAACTTTGGTCGATAGTGCTTTTAATAGTATTGTTATGTATCAACTTATGATTTTGCCAGGTACTGAAATAGGATCAAAGACAACTAGAGAAAAATATAAAATGCAAACTAACTTCAGAATTATTCCAAGATGTTTTGGTATTTTTGAAGTTTTGGGAAAAAAAATTAGTGTAGCCGAAATTGAAGAAATTTGTGTTTCAAATAACACTTTAAGTTTTGAAGATTATCTTGAATGTAGAAAAATGAATGTTGTTATACAGATTTTTTTCAACGACAGAATATTCGAGGAGATATTTTTTTTATTAAAAAAATTCAATATTTCAACATGGGATTGGTTAAATAAAATTTATGAAAATTCAAGTAAAACTCAATTTAAAGAATTTAATAAACTGTTATACGATTTTCTAGATGACTCCAAAAAAGAGTTATGGAATAACTATGAAGAATTAAAAAAATTTACATGTGATCCTGATAATATTAATAAATTTATAAAAGGTGAATTGGGAAGTAATCTTATTTTAAAGTATAAATCGAGATCATACACTTTGGATTTAGAAAATATTGCTAGTATTACTATATTTACTACAAAACAAATACTAAATGAAAGATCAATACATATGTCAGAACTTTCTGGGTTTATAGAAGATTTAGTAAATTATAAGAAATGTCAAATACAAGAAATTTTTGAAGGAACAGCATCCATCAGAAGAAAATTTAAATTTGATATAGGCAAATTTATATTAATGAAAGATACAATTATAGAGGCAATAAACTTAGAAGAATTTAAATATAAATCGGAAATGGTTTTAGATTTCAAATTAAACAAATTGCAGATTGAACAAATAAAATTTTATAAAAATTTATTTGGAATTACTCTTGAGGGAATTAGTATGACTCTTTCAAGAATACATGCAAGGAAATTTTTTAGATCTACTCACGACAAAGACATGATAAAAAGTACAGAAATTAATTGTACAGCTCCAGTAAATAAAGTTTGGTAATATATAAGAAGAATTGTAAATAGGTATTGGAGGAGTGGCTAACAATCCAATTCTATACTAAAAAAAGATATGCAGTATAACAGCACAAGAAATACTAAACAAATCTTCACCTTTAAGGAAGTTTTTTTAAATGGACTTGCTTCAGATGGAGGACTTTATATACCCAAGAATATTCCATCTTATTCATTGCAGGATCTAGAAAATTTAAAAAAGCTTTCTTACGAGCAACTTGCAGTTAAAATTATTTTAAATTATTGCTCTGATGAATTTAACGAAACTGAAATCAAAGATTTAGTTAATAGATCTTACAAAGAATTTAGAGAAAAAAATGTAGTCAAGATTAAAAGGTTTGAAAATATTATTTTGTTAGAATTATTTCATGGGCCGACTTTAGCTTTTAAAGATATTGCAATGCAATTGATTGGTAACATGTATGAAAAAATTTTAACTGATAAAAATAACGTTATCAATATAGTTGTGGCAACCTCAGGAGATACCGGTGCGGCAGCAATAAGCGCTTTGAAGGGTAGAAAGAATATAAATATATTTGTTCTTCATCCTCATAATAGAATTTCAAAAGTACAAAGAAAGCTGATGACAACAGTTAAGGAAAACAATGTTTATAATTTAGCAATCGAAGGCAATTTTGATGATTGTCAAAAATTAGTTAAATTAATGTTTATTGATCAAACATTTAATAATGAAATTAATATGTCAGGAGTAAATTCAATTAATTGGGTAAGAATAATTGCTCAAATTGTATATTATTTTTTTAGTTATTTTAAAATTAATAAAGGCAGACAAAAAATTAATTTTTCCGTGCCTACTGGAAATTTTGGAGATGTTTTTGCTGGATATATAGCAAAAAAAATGGGTTTGCCAATAAATAAGCTGATTGTTGCTACTAATAAAAATGATATTTTAAAAAGAGTTATTAGCACCGGGGTATATAAAACCAAAAAAGTTTTTCAAACCATTTCACCCAGTATGGATATTCAAATAGCTAGTAATTTTGAAAGATTAATTTTCTATATTAGTTCAAATGATGATCAGGCTACTATAAAAAAAATGGAAGAATTAAGAAAAAATAATGAATTTAAATTGAGTCGTGAACAGTTAAATTTTCTTAAAAAAGATTTTATATCAGAAAGTTTATCTGAAGAAGAAACAAAAAGTATCATAAAAAAAATCTACAAGAATTATAATATTCTCATCGATCCACATACAGCTGTGGGATTAGGCGTTTTAGATAAACTTTCAAATGATGAAATAAACGTAATTTTGTCAACAGCGCATCCAGGAAAATTTCCTGAAGTTATAAAAGAAGTAACCGGCAAATATCCTGAGCTGCCTGCCAAAACTAAAAAAATTATAGAAGAAAAAGAAAAATTTAATATCTTACCCAATGATTTAAATATAATTAAAAAATTTATAAAAGAGAAAACTAAATGAAAATCAAAGAGGGTGATAAATTACCTGAAACAAAGGTCTTTGTTATAGATATGGATAAAGAATATGAACATAAGGAAATTTCTACAAGTGAAATTTTAAATAAAGATAAAATAATTCTATTTGGTTTGCCAGGAGCATTTACACCTGGCTGTTCGAAAAAACATTTGCCAAGTTTTCTTGAATCCAGTGAAAAACTAAAGGAAAAAAATATAAGAAAAGTTTTTTGCATTTCTATTAATGATCCATTTGTAATGGAGGCTTGGGGTAAAAATTACAATTTAAAAGATGAATTAACTTTACTAGCAGATGCGAAAGGTGATTTTACTAAAAGTATAGGAGCCGAATTCATTTGGAGAGGCTGGGGATTAAGGTCAAAGAGATACACAATGTTGTTAGAAGCTGGAGTTGTAAGAAAATTAGTTGAAGAAGAAGGAAAATGCGAACTTACTGCAGCAGAAAATTTTTTAAAAGGAATTTAAATTAAAGCCGCTTTTTTCGCCAATTTATCAACCTTATTATTCATTGGGTTTCCCGAATGACCCTTTACCCACCTCCATTCAATATCATGAAAATTTGATAAAGTTTTTAGTTTTATCCACAACTCAACATTTTTAACTTTTTTTTTGCTAGCTGTTTTCCAATTATTTTTTTCCCAAATTTTTATCCAATTGGTAATTCCTTCCTTCACATAATTTGAATCTGTGTAAATTCTGATTTTTTGTTTTATTGAAAAAAATGCTAATGCCTTAATTGCAGCCATTAATTCCATCTGATTATTTGTTGTATTTTTTTTTCTTCCAGAAATAATATTTTTTTTATCATTATCAAGTATTATTGCTGCCCAACCTCCAGAACCAGGGTTGCCTATACAAGATCCATCTGTATAAATTTTAATCATATTTAAATACAATAATCCTCGAAGTCTTTTACACTATTATGAAACTCTAGTCTTTTTAGATATTCAACTGGATCTTTGACAGTTACAAGTGCACCCTCGCTCAAATTCAAATAGTCAAACACACGTGTTAACAAAAATCTTATAGAAGCTCCTTGGGCCAAAACTTTAAGATATTTTTTTTCGTCGCTACTAAGTTTTCTTATACTCGTGTAGCCTTTTATAAATTTTTTAGCTTTAGTTACATTGAAACTTAAATTTTCCTTTACTCCATCAAAGCATAGAGCGTTTAAACAAACTGCTATTTCAAAACAATAAAAATAATTACAAGAAAAA
>Ga0187833_10007078_pt1 | contig 10206 bp, 9 predicted proteins | sample ETNtaG_37_FD_167968 | JGI IMG/M metagenome (GOLD analysis project Ga0187833, IMG submission 167968) | Marine microbial and viral communities from oxygen minimum zone, Eastern Pacific Ocean - ETNP2014_SV_400_PacBio MetaG (Illumina Assembly) | ecosystem: Environmental > Aquatic > Marine > Hypoxic... | reverse complement strand
GCGCAGCAGGAGGCCGACTGGTTGGTGAGGAAGTTCCCGAGCCCGAACACGACGAACTCCTCCCCCACCATGCCGACAGGCTGCACGACGTGGGCGTGGTGGCCGACCACCAGGTCGACGTCCGGGTCGGCAAGCAACGTTTCGGCCTGTTCGCGTTGGGTGGCGGTCGGCGACGTGCGGTACTCGATGCCCCAGTGCAGGCTGACCACCACGAACTCGGCACCGACTTCCCTGGAGCGCCGGGCAGAGTCCAGCAGCAGATCGAGGTCGAGGTCGGCCACGATCCACGGCGCCACCTCCGGACGGGGCATCCCGTTGGTCCCGTAGGTGGCCGACACGAAACCGACGGTGATCCCACCGGCGTCGAGGAGCAGCGGCTCGGACGCATCCGACTCACTGGCCGCCATGCCCGACTGCGGTATGCCCGCCGCCTCCAATATGGCCAGCGTCGACAGCACCCCCATCCAGCCCTTGTCGAGGGCGTGGTTCGAGGCCGTGGAGCAGGCGTCGTAGCCGACGTCGACCAGGTCGTCGGCAAGGCCCGCAGGGCCGTTGAACCGGGGGTAGCCGGACAGCGCCGTCAGGTCGTCCGTCAGGGGCGTCTCGAGGTGGCAGAAGGCCAGGTCGGCGGCGGCGATCCGGCCGGCCACGTCGGCGAACAGCGGCCGGAAGTCGTGGGACCGTGATCCACCGGCTTCGACGGCCATGAGTTCTGCTGCCCTCACCACGGGTGAATGCGGGATGAGGTCTCCGGTGAACAGCAGCGTCGCCGACCTCGGCGGTGGAAGCGTGGAGGTCGTGGATGTCGTGGTCGTCGTGGAGGTCGTGGAGGTCGTGGATGTCGTGGTGGTCGGTGGGGCCGTGGACGGGCCGGTGGTGGTCGACACCGTGGCGCCCGGGTGCGACGACGTGCCCGGAGAGGTCGGGGACGGGACCGTCGTGGGCTCGGCCTGCTCGTCGCCGCCACCACATCCGATCAGGACCCCCGCACACAAGACGACCGCCGTCACCACGCCACGCACCCCCGGACCCTAGAGGCCACATGGCTCCCACCTACAGTCGCTCCGATGACCGACCGCTCCTTCCCACACGCCGGACGGCCCGCTGCCGACGTACTCGCCGACCTGGCCGACAAGCGCTCAGGGGATGCCCGCTGGGCAGAGGGCCGCACCTTCGGGCTGGTGTTCGACGGCGGTGACGATGTCCGGGCCGTGGCCGACGCCGCCGCCCACCTCTACCTCCACGAGAGCGCCCTCAACACGGCGGCATTCCCGTCCCTGGGTGCTATCCAGTCGGAGTTGTGCGGTTGGATCGCCGGCCTGTTCCACGGGCCCGAGGCCGCCGGCTTCCTCACCAGCGGCGGCACCGAGAGCATCCTCCTCGCCGTCAAGGCCGCACGGGAGCGGGCACTCGCCGAGCGTGGCGTGACCGAACCCGAGATCGTGCTGGCCGAGTCCGCCCACGCCGCCTTCCACAAGGGCGCCCACCTGTTCGGGCTGACCGTGCGCCGCACCCCGGTCACCACCGACCTCACCGCCGACCCCGACGCGATGGCAACCGTGGTCGGGCCGAACACCGCCCTGGTCGTGGCCTCTGCCATGGACTATCCGACCGGACTGGTCGACCCCGTCCCGGAGATCGCCGCACTGGCCGCATCGGTGGGAGCCAGCTGCCACGTCGATGCCTGCATGGGCGGGTTCGTGCTGCCGTTCGCCGAGATGGAGGGTCGCCCCGCCCCCACGTGGGACTTCCGGACAGAGGGGGTCACCACCATCTCGGCCGACATCCACAAGCTGGGCTACGCGCCGAAGGGGGTGTCGGTGCTGCTCCACGCCTCGAGGGAGCTCCGCCGCCACCAGACGTTCGTGTTCGACCAATGGCTGGGCGGCCTCTACGCAACGCCGAACCTGCAGGGGACCCGGGCGGGCCTCCCGATGGCCGCCGCCTGGGCGGTCGTATCGCACCTCGGCATCGACGGCTATCGACACCTCGTCCGGAGCACCCTCGACGCCGCCGACCACATCCGGGACGGTGTACGGGGGATCGAGGGCCTGGCGCTCCGGGGCGATCCCGTGCACCAGATCCTGACGTTCGCGTCGGACGATCCCGATCTCGACGTGTTCGCCGTGGGCGACGCCCTCTCCGCACGGGGATGGCACGTCGACCGGCAGTACCCGCCCGACTGCCTCCACCTCACGGTCAGCAACGGCAACGTCTCCGTGGTCGACGAGTTCCTGGGTGATCTGGCTGCATCCGTCGAAGAGGCCCGCAGCGCCACGTCCGGCGGAAGCGGTCAGTACGCCACGATCGACTAGCTCAGTCGAACAGGAGCGAAGCGTCCTCGAAGTCGACCAGCCAGGTCCGGCCTCCGCCCTCCGAGTGGTACGAACCCCACCCGAGAAGTTGGCGGGCACGCTCCGGCAGGCTCGCAGCCATGGCGCGGTCGACGACCAACGGGCTGGCCTCCTCCGGCCGCAGCCAGCCGGTGACGAAGCTGACGTGCATGCCGTAGCGCCAGTCGTCGGTCGTGTTCTCGCCTGCTCCGTGGATCACCTTGCCGGAGTAGATCATCCCGCTGCCGGCCGGCATGACGGCGTAGGTGATCTCGTCGGGCGACGTCTCGATTCCGCGCACCAGCCCCGATGGTCGGTGCTGGCTGCCGGGCACGACGACCGTCGCACCGTTCCCGACCGTGAAGTCGGAGAGGGCGAACATGCAACTGAGGGTGATCTCCCGACCGTCGGCGACGGCCTCGGGCCAGTTGTTCTCGTCGCGGTGCAGGTACTGGGCGGGCTCCCCGGGCCCGACCGCCATGACCTGACCGGTGTTGAGCCAGTAGTCGGCTCCGATGGGGCGCAGTACCTCGTCGGTCACGGCCGTGAACACCGGGTTGAGCAGGGCATGGTCCACGAACGCACGACTGCGCGCCGCCAGGCCGCAGAACCGCACCGTGTTCGGGCCGTGGAAGGTCTCCCAGAGGTCCATGCCGCTCTTCGAACCGGCAGCGGTTGCGGCGAAGCCGTCGGCGAGGTCGGCCACGATCTCCCGAACGGCACCTTCAGACAGCAGGTCTCGGACGATGACGCCGCCGTCGACGTCGAGGGCGGCCATGAGGTCGGCCAGCGGTGCATCCCGGTCGAGAACCTGCAGTTCGGTCATGGCGCGCATCATGGACGATCACGACCCGCCGCGCCATGCCGGGGTCAGCCCGCCTCGTCCCCCTTGTCCCCGGTCCCGCCCTTCATCTGGTCGAGGTTCACGAGGATCGGATACCCCGAGACGCTCAGGGCGTTGCCGTGGCCCGTCTGGTGGATGTCGAACACGGACTGGAGGGCGTTGTAGAAGCCCTGTATGTCCATCGTCTGGTTGACGGCCCGCTTGGCCTGGGCAAGGCCGAACGGGTGCATCTCGGCGATCTCGTGGGCAAGCTCCATGGTCTCGCCGAGGAGGTCGTCGAGCGGGACGACCCGGTTGACCATGCCGAGGTCGAGCGCCTCGTCGGCGGTGATCGGCTTGGCGGTGAACAGCATCTCCTTGGCCTTGCGGGGGCCGACCTCCCAGGTGTGTCCGTGGTACTCGACGCCGCCGATGCCCATGCGCACGACCGGGTCGGAGAACCTGGCGTTGTCGGCGGCGACGATCAGGTCACAGGGCCAGCAGAGCATCAGGCCGCCGGCGATGCACTGGCCCTGGACGGCGGCGATGGTCGGCTTGGGAATGTCGCGCCAGCGCCGGCTGTAGCCCAGGTAGTGGATGGTCTCCCACTCGTAGATGGCCTGGAGCCCGCGGTCCTGCCAGTCGACGGCAGTTCGGGGTGCCTGGCCGCCATCGGCACCGTCGCCGATCGCCTCGTTGCTGGCGCTGATGTCGTGTCCGGCGCAGAAGTGCTTCCCCTCGGCCCGTAGGACGATCACCCGCACCTCCCGGTCTGTGGCGGCCGCCTCGAAGGCCTCGTTCATCTCGTCGAGCGTCTGCTGGTCGACGGCGTTGGCCTTCTCGGTGCGGTCGAGGGTGATCACCCCGACCCGCCCCTCCACCTCATAGCGGATGTGCTCCACGGTGCTCCTCCGGCTCTCCGACTCGGTGTCCGGACCCTAGTTCGGGACCAACGGCGGACTCCCTTCCGGAACATCGACGGAACTACGCTCGCCGTATGCCCCGACCGGACTTCCAGGCCTTCGACGCCGACAACCACTACTACGAGGCCGAGGACGCCTTCACCCGCCACATCGATCCGTCGATGGCGAAGCGCTGCATGCAGTGGGCCGACATCAACGGCAAGCAGCGCCTGCTGGTCGGCGGTCGGGTCAACAAGTTCATCCCGAACCCGACCTTCGACCCGATCGCCCGCCCGGGCAGCCTCGAGGACTACTTCCGGGGCCGCAACACCGAGGGCCGGGACCTTGCCACCATGTTCGGCGACCTCGAATCCCTCGCCGACAATCCCGGCTACCGGGACCGTGACGCCCGCCTGGCCCTCATGGACAGCCAGGGCCTCGAGCGGGCGTTCCTGTTCCCGACCCTCGGCGTCGGCATGCAGGTGGCCCTGCGCCACGACCTGCCCGCACTGCACGCCGCCTTCCGGGCCTTCAACCTGTGGCTGGACGAGGACTGGGGGTTCGACCGCGACGGCCGCCTGTTCGCCGCCCCGATGCTCAGCCTCGCCGACCCGGTCGAGGCCGCAGCCGAGGTCGATCGGGTGCTCGCTGCGGGTGCCCGCCTCGTGGTGATGGTGCCCGGCCCCGTGCCGACGTCCGACGGCTACCAGTCGCCGGGGATGACCGACTACGACCCGGTGTGGGCCCGTCTCGAGGATGCCGACACCCTGGTGGCGTTCCATGCCGGGCTGAGCGGCACCAGCCAGTACGTCAAGGTCTGGGAGTCGGGCCCCGCCCAGTTCGAGGCGTTCCGGCACTCGGCGTTCCCGCTCGTGGCCTTCACCGACCGCACCATCTCCGACACCTTCGCCGCACTCATCTGCCACGGGGTGTTCTGCCGCTTCCCCGGCCTGCGCATCGTGTCGATCGAGAACGGCGGCATGTGGGTGCCCGAACTGCTCCGGCACCTCGCGAGCGCTCACGGCAAGATGCCCTTCGCCTTCGAGCGCCACCCGGTCGAGCAGTTCCAAGCCAATGTCTGGGTGTCGCCGTACTTCGAGGACGACATGGTGATGCTACGCGACCTGCTCGGCATCGACCGGCTGCTGTTCGGCTCCGACTACCCCCATGCCGAGGGCCTCGCCGACCCGATGTCCTACGTCGACGAACTCGAGGGGTTCGACGACGACGAGATCCGCAAGTTCATGCGCGACAACGCCGACGGGCTCATCGGGACCGGCTGAGGTCCGGACCCTCCTGAGCCACCCGTAATGGGCCTCCACGACCTCCTCGCCTCGGCGCCGGCCCGTGCCGACCTCGTGGTCGCCGACGGACGGAGGCTCTCCACCGCCGAGGTCGATGCCGCTGCCGGGTCGACGGCTGCAGGGTTGCGCGAGCGGGGGGTGGGCCGCGGCGATCCCGTCGCCTTCCAGGTCCCCAACGGGCCAGATGCCGTGGTGCTCCTCCGGGCCTGCTGGCGCCTCGGAGCGGTCGCCGCACCGCTGCACGACCGGCTGGGTGCTGTCCAGGTGGCGGCAGCCCTGGACCAGCTCGGGCCGGTCGCCTGCGTCGCTTCCCCCGGGTTGCCCCTCACCGATGTCTCCGGCACCGCCACGCCAGCGGATCTCCTCGCTGGGGACGCTCCTCCCGCTGCCGAACCGGCGCCCTACGAGGACGCCCTGGTCATGTTCACCTCCGGGTCCACGGGAGCCCCGAAGGGGGTGCTCCACACCCACGGGGGCCTTGCCGGCAAGGTCCGCCAACTCCTCGAGGTCCACGGACTGGACGGCGACGACGTGGTCCTCATGCCGGCGCCTCTGGCCCACGTCTCCGGCCTCATCCACGGCGTGCTGGTCCCCGGTGCGGCCGGCATGCGTACCGTGCTGATGGACCGCTGGGACCCCGCCGCAGCGCTCGACCTGATTGAGGCCGAGGGCGTGACCTACATGGTCGGGCCGCCGACGTTCTTCCTCGGCCTGATGGACGCTCCCGGCTTCTCACCGACCAGGACCAGATCGTTGCGCCTGCTGTCGTGCGGCGGCACCGACGTCACGCCGGAGTTCGCCGAACGGGCCGGAAGCGAACTCGGGGCCGTCGTGAAGCGGTCGTACGGGTCGACCGAGGCGCCGACGGTGGCTACGAGTCGCTTCGACGACCCCCCTGACCGGATGAAGACCACCGACGGCCGCCCCTTCGGTGAAACCGAGTTCCGGATCGGCGACGACGGCGAGGTCTGGGTGCGCGGCCCGGAGGTCGCAGGCGGCTATCTCGATCCCGACCAGACCGCCGCCTCGTTCGTCGACGGCTGGTTCCGGACCGGCGACCTGGGGCGGCTCGACGACGGCTGGCTCACGGTGACCGGCCGCCTCGACGACCGCATCATCCGCGGCGGCGAGAACATCTCGGCCCACGAGGTCGAGGTGCACCTCATGGCGCATCCGGCTGTCGATGCAGCGGTCGTCGTCGGCCTTCCCGACGAACGTCTGGGTGAACGCGTCGCCGCCTTCGTGGTGGCGCCTGACGGCTTCGACCTCGACGTCTGCCGGGCCTGGTTCGACGAAGGGGGCCTGACGCGGCTCATGGTGCCCGAGTACCTCGAACTGGTCGGGGAGGTCCCGCTGACACCCACGGGCAAGCCCGACCGGGCCGGCCTCCGCGACAGGCCCGGCGCCCGACGATGAGCAACCCGACTCGTGCGGCCGTCTACCGCGGGCCCGGGCGGCTCGACGTGACCGAGGTCGACCTGCCCGCCCTCGGGCCGACGGACCTGCTCGTCGAGGTGGCGTTCTGCGGGGTCTGCGGAACCGACCTGCACAACGTCCTCGACGGCTGGGGCGTGCCGGACAGCGTCGGCGGCCATGAATGGTCCGGTCGCGTCGTGAAAGCCGGCGACGACGCTCCGACAGGGGTCGGAACGCTCGTCGTCGGCTCTGGCCGCCGGCCGTGCGGCGAGTGCACCTCGTGCCGTGCCGGCCGGTCCGGCCTCTGCCGGCAGCGGGGCGCCGTCGGGACCGAGAAGTCCTTCGGGGCATTTGCCAACCACCTCGTGGTCGATGCCGCCGAGACGCTGCCCGTCCCCGACGGCGTCGACGCCCGGTCGGCCGCCTACGTCGAACCGCTCGCTGTCGCCCTCCACGCCCTGACGCTCGGAGCGCCGCAGCCCGACGAGCGCGTGCTGGTCTCGGGTTGTGGCCCCATCGGCGCTGCAGCCGTCGCCGTGCTGCTCGCCGGCGGCCATGCCGACCTCATGGTCGTCGAGCCAGCCGACCTCCGCCGCAACCTTGCCACACGCCTCGGGGCCGCCACCTGCCATCCGGACGACCTCGAGACGCCCTGGCACCCGGGCCTCACCGTGGACCGACCCGCCGACGTGGTCATCGAGACGTCGGGCGTCCGTGTCGCCGCCGAAGCCTGCCTCGGACAGTTGGCCGACCGCGGCCGGCTCGTGCTCGTGGGCACCGGCCTCGACTTCCCACGCCTCGACACCGGTCGGATCATCCTCAACGAACTCGTCGTGACCGGCGCCTACAACTATGACGACGACGGCTTCGAGGCGGCGCTCGCCCTGATCGCCTCCGGTTCGATCCCCCTCGACCTGCTGCTGGAGCCCGAGACCATCGGACTCGACGGGCTGCTCGACACCATGGTCCGGCTGCGTGCCGGCGAGGTGGCCGGGAAGGTACTCGTCCGTCCCGACATCTAGGGTCGGAACCCCCGAGCACGGAGGCTCAACACCGTGGCCATCCTCGACCGCACCTCATTCCCCGGACCCAACCGCATCAACCACGTGGCGATGAGCGTGCCCGCCGACCTCCTCGACGAGCAGGGCCGTGCCGACCTGGTCGAGTTCTTCGGCGAGGTCTTCGGCTGGCACGAACTGCCCACCATGACGGTCGACCGCAAGCGACTGATCTTTTCGCTGTTCTCCTACGACCGATTCGTGTTCCTGATCGCCGACGACCCGCCCATGGCGTGCCCGCCCGGGCTGCCCGGCGACCACTTCGGCGTCCAGGTCGACCACCTCGACGAGTTCGAGACCATGGTCGCCCGCGTCGAGGCGTTCCGGGACCGGGACGACCGGGTCGAGATCCATCCCTACGAGATCGAGGACCACGGCATGTTGAAACTGCACAACGTCTACGTGCGGTTCCTGCTGCCGATGTCGATCGAGGTGCAGTACTTCGAGTTGCTGGACGCCTGAGCCGGGCCTGCTCCCGCACTACCCCTCAGCTGCGCGGCACATCCTTCCAGGGGACGTCCTTGTCGCTGCGCGGCTCCCTCGGCAGCCCCAGCGAGCGCTCCCCCAGGTTGTTCTTCTGGACTTCGGTCGTACCGCCTCCGATCGAGATCGTGAAGCGGTTGATGACCTCGGCCTGCACCCACCGGCTGACCTGGTCGTCGTCGGCCATGGCGGCCATGCCTGCCGGCCCGGCGATGGCGGTCGCCACCTGCCCGGTGTGGACCTTCGAGTCGGTGACGAACACCTTCATCAGGGCCGGGTCGAACGGTGACAGGCCGCCCCGTCGGGCGATGTCGCGCATGCGCCGGCCCATCAGCCCCACGATCCGTTCGCGGCTGTAGGCCCGGACCAGTTCCTGCCGGACAACCGGATCGTCCTGGCGGCCGTACAGCCGCGCCAGGTCGATCAGGCGGTCGGAGGTTCGTCGACCGCCGCCGCTGCCCCCGATGAACGACGCCTCGTTGCCGAGCACCATCCGGGCCGGGTTCCAGCCGCCGTTGGCTTCCCCGACGAGGTTGGCGACCGGGATCCGCACCCCGGTGAGGAACACCTCGTTGAAGTGCGCCGACCCGTTCGCCTGCACAAGCGGTCGGACCTCCACCCCGGGGCTCGACATGTCGACCAGAAGGAAGCTGATCCCCTGGTGCTTGGGGGCGTCGGGGTCGGTGCGGACCAGCAGGAAGCCCCGGTTGCAGAACTGCGCCGACGAGTTCCAGACCTTCTGCCCGTCGACCACGAACTCGTCGCCGTCGACGACCGCACGGGTGGCGAGCCCCGCCAGGTCCGAGCCGGCTCCCGGCTCGCTGAACAGCTGGCACCACGTCTCGTCGGCCCGCAGCATCGGGGGCAGGTAGCGCACCTTCTGCTCCTCGGTGCCGAGGGCCATCAGGGTCGGGCCGAGCATCGCCATCGAGGCCCGCACGAACCCGGCGTTGGACCCGAATTGGGCCGATTCCTCGGCGAAGATGCGGTTCGCCCACGCCTCCAGGCCGCGGCCGCCGTACTCGACCGGCCAGGTCAGCCCGGCCCAGCCGTGGTCCGCCAGGGTGCGCTGCCACGCCCGGCACTTCTCGAAGTGTGCCAGCGCCTCGTCGTCATCGGGGAAGCCGATGACATCCCACGGGTCGGCCTCGGCCCGGGGCTCGGCATGGGCCTCGAGGAATGCCCGCGCCTCGGCCCGGAAGGCGGCCTGCTCGGCCGTTTCGGTCGGTGGGTCGTCGGAAGCGGCCATCAGGGACGACCCTACCGGTGGTCCCGACGACGGTCCGGACCGGCCGGGCGTCACGCCTCCCCCTAGAGTCCGGTTGTGCCCAGCCCAACGTCGGACACCCCGACCATCCTGACCGGTCCAGTCCGTGCGCCACGCCAGATGCTGGCCGAGCAGTCGTACGCCGGCCACACGAGCGTCCACGACGCCGAGACAGCCGCCAACCTGGGGCTGGCGGGTGCACCCATCGAGGGCCCCACCCACTTCAGCCAGTTCGACCCGCTGCTGGCGTCGCTGTGGGGCGGGCGCTGGTTCTCCCACGGCTGCCTCAGCGCCCACTTCCAGACCATGGTGGTCGAGGGCGAGGAGGTTCAGGCCACCGTCACCAGTCCGGGCCCCGGTTCGACCGCCGTCCGGATCGACGCGGCCAAGGCCGACGGCACGCCCGTCCTCACCGGCACGGCGTCGATCGACGGCGACACCACAGCGACCGAGTTGGCGCCGCGGCTGATCCGCTCGCAGGGGTCGCCGCCCGAGCGGCTCCACGTGCTCGACCGCATCTCGGTCGGCCAGCGTGGGCCCGGCGACGAGACCATCACCGTTGCCTTCGGGGACGACTTCGGCGAGATGTACCCCTTCTCACTCGCCGACAAGCTGGCTGC
>Ga0187833_10007077_pt1 | contig 10207 bp, 7 predicted proteins | sample ETNtaG_37_FD_167968 | JGI IMG/M metagenome (GOLD analysis project Ga0187833, IMG submission 167968) | Marine microbial and viral communities from oxygen minimum zone, Eastern Pacific Ocean - ETNP2014_SV_400_PacBio MetaG (Illumina Assembly) | ecosystem: Environmental > Aquatic > Marine > Hypoxic... | reverse complement strand
ACAGGCAGGCGCTCTAACCAACTGAGCTACACCCCCACAATGGTGGGCGGTAAAGGACTCGAACCTATGACCCTCTCGGTGTAAACGAGATGCTCTACCAACTGAGCTAACCGCCCAACAACTATTCTCAACTTATTACAGCACGTAACTTATAAAGTAAATTTAAATTTCTAAATCCTTAATGCTTATAAATTTATGGGCTAAATCAACATTCTTTTTTTTAATTTCATTAAAAAAATTCCAGGCTAAAACCAATGAATAATCAGCTTTCTGTTTTAAAAATTCTTTCGATATAATAGGAATTTTCATCCCAGGAAGAAATTTTCCTTGTTTTAATTTGTTATCTTCGACAATAAAATCTATTTCGTTTGAAATGCCAAAAAAATTCAATGCGGTGGTAGCTTTCGCCGGAGATCCATAACCAATTATTTTATTATTATTTTTTTTTAAATTTGAAATATTTTTTCTGACATTATCTCTAATATTGTAAACTTTCCTAGAAAAATCTTGATAAACTTTGTAATTTTTTATTCCAAACTTTTCTTCCTTTTTTAGAAGTTCACTAACATTTTTTTCCACTTTAGTTTTTGGATTCTTTTTTACATATATTCTTAAAGAACCACCGTGAGTATCTATTTTCTCAGCCCTAAAAATTTTTCCTCCAAAATGATTGAAAAAAGTTATTAGTGAAGTTAAAGACCAGTAATTATAGTGTTCATGATAAATATTATCAAAAGTAAGATCTTTTAAAGTGTTAAGTAAATATTGGATTTCTATGATTATAGTTCCATCCTTTTTTATTAATTTAAACATACATTCAGCCATTGTTTTGAGATCGTCCGAATGTGCAAAAACATTTGAAGCTAATACAAGATCAGCATTTTTTTTAATTTTTTTTAGACTTTCTTTATCTAAAAAACCGTTATAGGTTTTAATTTTTTCTTTATTAGCGGCTTTTGCTAGATTTTTTGCGGGTTCTATACCTAAAATATTTTTAAATTTTAAATTTTGGAAAGGCTTTAATGCAACTCCATCATTGCTACCTACATCAATAATATAAGACTTATTAGGTGAAAGCTTAAATTCTTTAACATATTTTTTTGCAGCTTTTTCAAAATGCTCTCTGAATGTTTTAGATGTGGACGAAAGATAAAGATAATTTGAAAACATTTTTTTTGGATCAACAACAACCGAAAGTTGACAATTATGACAATCTGAACAATAATTCATTTCTAACGGAAACATCTCATCTTCCTGATTTTTACTTTTTAACAAGTTGTTTGCCAAAGGTTGGTAGCCTAAAGAAACTACTCTTTTAAGATTTAATCCTCCACATGATCTACAATCAAATTTGTAATTCTTTAACAATTCTTTTTTCTCGTTATCAGAAACCAAGGAGTAAGGAAGTGTATGAGTAATTCCATAATTTTCGTGCTCTCTTTCTCCTCTGACTAAATTAAGGAAGATAGAGTCTTTTGTAAAAACCATTGTATGAGCAACATTGGGCTTCGTTACAACAGAATCTCCTTCATTAATTACGTGAGTAATTTTTGGTGAATTTTTACTAAGCAAACTTTTATATATACTTATAAATTGACCTTTTACCAAAAGAACTTTCTGCTCTTGTACGGGATGATAATGATTGGCTCTCATAGAACCTCTGATAGATTCTATATATCCTATTAAATTTATTGGTTCGGTTAATTCATAATTAATTATTTTTCCTCTTTTATCTACAAACTCCTTTTCTCCTCTGCTTTTATATTCAAGGTCAAAATTATTCTGTTTGTAAGACCATTGTTTTATCATTGTGGATATAGATTCTTCTAAACTATAAAAAAATTTGAAACCTGTATTTAACAATTTCTTATTTGATAAAGAGTATCCTGGGTTAGGAGTTTCGTCTTCGGTAATCTTAATAGTAGTTTTTGGATTAAATTTTTTACAAATTTCAGCAACTTCTTTTACGGTTACGGTTTCTTTTGTCAAATTAAATATTTCTCTATTTATTTTATTATTATCACCCATAAGTTTCATAAATCGAACAACATCAGTTAATGGAACAAGACTTTTTATCTGTTGACCTCCAGAAAATAAATTGATTGTTCCATTTTGAGATGCAATTTTAGAAAACAAATTCGGCATTATATTTATCCTCATTGTATCTGTAGAAGAATATCCATAGACTGATCCTAATCTAAGAATTACGTAGTTATTGCCTGAATTTTTTATGTCTTTTTCATTTTGAACTTTGCTAGAAGAATAAGCTAGTATCGGACATGGTGACTCGTTTTCATCAATGTTCTTCTTCATTTCTTTTAAGCCTTCAAATATCACATGAGTGGATGGAAATATAATTTTACACTTTTGTGGAATTATATCTAAAATATTATTTGTTCCTTCTATCGCTATTTTTTTTATTTCTTCATCCTTATCTATATTTGATTCTTTCTTAACGTAAGCTACATCTGTAATTCCTGCCAAATGATGAACTATATCGGCATCGCCTAAATTTGTTTTTATAAACTCTTTATCAAGAATATGACCTTGATGAAACTCGATATTCCAATCTTTTAATTGACTAACTCTCTCTGAAACAAAACGACTATCTATGGCAACTATTTTATTAAACCAGCTTTCTCCCGAATAAAGTTTACATAGCTCAGATCCCAAATATCCAAGAGCTCCTACAATTACGATTTTTTTCGACATTAATATTATTGTGCTATATTAAAACAAGATCTTTAATTATATTATACAAATCAATATTTCAATTAAATATGAAAATCTACGATTGTTTTATGTTTTTTGATGAAGAGATGCTTTTAGATCTTCGATTAAACATAATGGATAAATACGTAGACAAATTTGTGATTACCGAGGCTACCTATATGCATAGCGGAAAGTCAAAAAAGTTATTTTTTGATATAAACAAATTTTCAAAATTTAAAGATAAAATTATTTATATTGTAGTAAATAATCAACCTGCTGATTTACTTATAATAAATGAAAATGATAGTGATAATGAAAAACTATCTAAAAAGACGACTAATGCGAAAAAAAGGGAAGTGCTACAAATAAATAAAACTCAAGATGGTATAATTAATGCGGGTCCTGATGACATAATTATTATTAGCGATTTGGATGAAATACCAAATCTTAAAGAAATCGATTTTAAAAAAATTAAACAAAAACTAATTTTTTTCAAACAAAAGATGTTTTATTACAAATTAAATTTATTTTATAAATCTCTAAATTGGTATGGTACTAAAGCATGTAGGAAAAAAAATCTAATTACGCCAGAGTATTTAAGATCTACAAAAAATAAAAAATATCCTTTATGGAGATTTGACGTTTTGTTCTCAAAATTTAAATATAATAGTATACATTTTGTAAAAAATGGAGGTTGGCATTTTAGCAATATTAGGAAACCTGAAGATCTAGAGAAGAAAATGCAAAATTTTCTTCATCATGTAGATTATGAACAAAGTGGACTTAAACTAGACGATCTGAAAAAATTTATGAAAGAAAAAAAAGTAATGTACAATCATTCCATGGATAAAAGAGGTAATAAGTGGGGTGAAGGTGAAAAGTTACAAGCAACTCGAATAGAAGAAATGCCTGAACATATTTTAAAAAATATAGAAAAATATAAATATTGGTTAGATACGGAAAAAAATTAAAAATGAGGATATACGATTGTTTTCAATTTTTTGACGAAGAAATGCTTTTAGATCTTCGTTTAAATATTATGGATAGATACGTTCACAAGTTTGTAATCACTGAAGCTACCTATATGCATAATGGAAAACCTAAAAAACTTGTTTTCGATATCAATAAATTTAATAAATTTAGAGATAAAATAATTTACATAGTAGTTAAGAAACAACCACCTGATCTAAAGAAAATATATGAAAGTGATAATGATACTGAAGATACAAAGGGCCAAAAGTTAATTTTTAATGGTTATAAAAGAGATAATTATCAGAGAGAAATGGCTCAACAATACTTAAAAAAAATTGATGATAATGATTGGATCTTAATTAGCGACATAGATGAAATACCAAACTTAAAAAACATAGATTTGCGTAGTTTTAATAGCAAATTAATTTTTTTTAAACAACAAATATTCTTTTATAAATTTAATTTACATTACCCATCAACACCATGGTATGGTTCTAGAGCATGTAAGAAAAAGAAATTTATTTCACCTCAATGGTTGAGGGATATGAAACATAAAAAATATCCTTTATGGAGGTTAGATACAATTTTTTCTAAAAAGAAGTATAATAATATACATTACGTCAATAATGGTGGCTGGCACTTTACAAATATTAAAACTCCAGAAAATATACATAAAAAGCTTTTAAACTATACTCACCATGATGAATTTGAAAAAAGTGGAATTAATTTGGATGATTTAAAGAAAAAAATTGAGGCAAAGAAAGCTATATACGATCATTCTGTAGACCAAAAAACAAATAAATGGAATAGCAAAACAATACTAAATAAAATTGAATTAAATAAATTGCCAGATTATCTAAAAGAAAATTGCAAAAAATACACTAATTGGTTAGAAATTTAGTGCGTGCTTTCTGTGACGGGCTTTTCCTCAGTTTTTGTTTTCGGCAAACTTTCAACATCTATCCATTCTACTGGTTTTAATTCTTTAATGAGAGCGGTTTTCAAGACTTCATCAACGGTTTTAACAGTAATTATTTCTAGATCTTTCAAAATATTTTCTGGAATTTCTACTAAGTCTTTTTTATTATCTTCTGGTATTAATATTTTAGGAATTCGTGCTCTATGAGCTGCCAAGAGCTTCTCTTTAAGCCCGCCAATAGCCAAAACATGCCCTCTTAATGTCACTTCTCCTGTCATAGCAACATTTTTATCGACTGGTATGTTAGTAATTGAAGAAACTATTGATGTAACCATACCAATTCCCGCTGAAGGGCCATCTTTTGGTGTAGCTCCTTCCGGAACATGTACATGAAAATCTTTTTTTTCAAAAATCGGTGGAATAATCCCGAATTCCAAAGATTTGGATCTCACATAAGATTTAGCTGCTTTAACAGATTCTTGCATAACATCGCCTAACTTGCCTGTTATTTGCATTTTGCCCTTCCCTGGCATCATAGCGGATTCAATTTTTAATATTTCTCCACCAAATTCTGTCCAAGCTAACCCTGTCGCAACCCCAACTTTGTTATCAGACTCTATTTCATCATACTTAAATTTCTTAACACCTAAGTAATCTGATAAATTTTCTGAACTAATTTCAACTTTTTTAATATTATCTGTCATAATATTTTTTACAGCTTTTCTTGCCAACTTCGATATTTCTCTTTCAAGATTACGCACGCCGGCTTCTTTAGTGTAGCTTCGTATTACATCTTTAAGAATATCTTTATCAATATTCCATTCTTCAACTTTAAGTCCGTTGTTTTTAATCTGCTTTGGTATTAAATAATTATTTGCAATATTAATTTTTTCATCTTCCGTGTAGCCGGGTATCCTAATAACCTCAAGTCTATCCAGCAAAGGTGGTAAAATACTAAGTGTATTGGCTGTTGTTATAAACATCACATCAGAAAGATCATAATCAACCTCTAAATAGTGATCATTGAAAGCCACATTCTGTTCTGGATCCAAAGCCTCCAGTAATGCTGAAGAAGGATCTCCCCTGTAATCCGTTCCAACCTTATCAATCTCGTCTAATAAAAAAAGAGGATTCTTTGATCCGGCTTTTTTCATCTGTTGTATAATTTTCCCAGGTAACGAACCTATATAAGTTCTTCTATGCCCCCTGATTTCCGCTTCGTCTCTGATTCCTCCTAGAGACATACGAACAAACTTTCTTCCAGTGGCTCTGGCAATGGATTTTCCAAGTGAAGTTTTTCCAACACCAGGAGGACCTACAAGACATAAAATAGCTCCTTTGATTTTACCAACCCTTTTTTGAACCGCTAAATATTCAAGAATTCTCTCTTTAATTTTTTCTAAACCATAGTGATCTTCATCCAAAATTTTCTTTGCTTTGTTAATATCTACGTCATCAATTTTACTGCTATTCCAAGGTAACTCGACCATCCAATCAAGGTAATTTCTTACGACCGTGGCCTCTGCAGACATGGTGCTCATGGATTTTAATTTTTTCAACTCCGACAAACATTTTTTTGTAGCCTCTTTGGTCATTTTTGCTTTGAAGATTGCTTTTTGTAAATGTGCAATTTCATCCTTGCCGTCTTCAATTTCGCCAAGCTCTCGTTGAATTGCTTTCATTTGTTCATTTAAATAATATTCCTTTTGTGTTCTTTCCATTTGGTTTTTTACTCTACCTCTTATTCTTTTTTCCACAGTTATAACGTTGAGTTCGTTGTTTATATGTTCCATTATTTTTTCTAATCTTGTTTTTAAATTATCGATTTCAAGTAACTTTTGCTTATCAGAAATTGAAATGTTTAATTGCCCCGCTATGTGATTAGCTATTTTAGATGGATCTTTTTGATCTTTTAAACTTGTCATTAATTCAAAGGAAATTTTCTTATTTAAATTATTTAACTTCTCTAGTTTTCTAAGCGCAGCTACTGAAAAAGCTAATAAATCTTCTTTTGAATCAACTTTATCTATCACTGTTTCAACAGAACTTTTTAAATATTCCTTATCGTTTTTGCATTCCAGTATTCTTACTTTATGTATTCCTTCAATTAATATTTTTACTGTACCATCGGGTGATTTTAGAAGCTGTAATATTTTACCTTCGCATCCAAAAGAATAAAGATCTTCTACTCCAGGATCGTCGACTTCTGCATTCTTTTGGGTAATTACTATTATTTTTTTATTGCTCTTCATTACTTCATTTAGAGCCTTAATCGACTTATCTCGCCCAACAAACAGTGGCACGATCATATTAGGAAATACAACTATATCTCTTAAGGGTAACGACGGAAAAAAATCTGTCTTACTCATGCTATTTGCATTATATGGTTATTATTAAGTTTATTTCAATCGATTTTTTAAGCTGCAGTAGTTTTTTTGGTTTTCGCGTAGATAATCAAAGGTTCTTTGTTATTCTTAACGACAGATTTATCTACAATCACTTCTTCGACATTATCTAATGTTGGAAGCCTAAACATAGTTTTTAGCAATAAGGCTTCGATAATTGATCTTAGTCCTCTAGCTCCAGTTTTTTTACTTATTGCTTTTTTTGCAATTTCTTCAATAGCTTCGTCTTTAAAAGTAAGCTTAACATTTTCAAATTCAAAGAGTTTTTTGAATTGTTTAAGTAAAGAATTTTTTGGCTCTTTTAAAATTTTTATAAGTGAATGTTCGTTTAACTCTTCGAGTGTTGCCAATATTGGCAGTCTGCCTACAAACTCTGGAATAAGTCCATATTTTATTAAATCTTCCGGTTCTAAATTTTTTATTAGCTCTCCGACCGTCTTTTCTTGAAAATATTTTACATTCGCCCCAAAACCTATAGAAATTTCCGCCCCTCTTCTTGCAACAACTTTATCTAATCCGTCAAAAGCGCCACCACAAATAAATAGTATATTGGTAGTATCTACTTGTAAAAATTCTTGTTGAGGGTGTTTTCTTCCTCCTTGTGGAGGTACACTCGCCACAGTTCCTTCCATAATTTTAAGCAATGCTTGCTGCACTCCCTCACCAGATACATCCCTAGTAATTGATGGATTCTCTGATTTTCTGCTTATTTTGTCCACTTCATCAATATACACTATACCACGTTGCGTTTTTTCAACATTGTAGTCTGCTGATTGTAATAATTTAAGTATTATATTTTCAACATCTTCACCAACATAACCTGCTTCTGTTAATGTTGTGGCATCCGCCATTGTGAAGGGTACATCTATAATTCTTGCTAGGGTTTGCGCTAATAATGTTTTTCCACATCCTGTTGGTCCAACTAAAAGAATATTAGATTTTGATAACTCAACGTCTTTATTATTTTTAGATTCGTGATCTAATCTCTTGTAATGATTATGAACAGCAACTGATAAAACTTCCTTAGCATAACTTTGGTCAATAACATATTCATCTAAAACTTTACATATTTCTTGTGGTGTTGGAACTCCTCCTTGACTCTTCACAAAAGAATCTTTGTTTTCTTCTTTTATGATGTCCATACAGAGTTCAACGCATTCATCGCAGATGAAAACGGTTGGACCTGCAATTAATTTTCTTACCTCATGTTGACTTTTGCCACAAAATGAGCAGTAAAGAATATTTTTATTATCTTTTTCTGGCATAAATTATTATCGAATCAGTTAAATTCAAAATAAACTAATATCTAAAGTTATCAAGCGCAAGTTGTAAAGAATATCTAAATCTAGTAGCCTAAAGTCTTTTTTCCACAACGCCATCAATTAAACCAAAATTCTTGGCCTCGATCGGTGTCATGAATTTATCTCGTTCGAGTGCTTTTTGAATTTCGTCTTCATTCTTTCTTGTGTGTTTAGAATAAATTTTATTTAATCTTGATTTAAGAGCTAAAATTTCTTTAGCATGAATCTCTATGTCAGTCGCCTGACCTTGATATCCTGCGGATGGTTGGTGTACCATAATTCTAGAATTTGGTAGTGAAAGTCTTTTTCCTTTTTCTCCTGCAGCCAATAAAAAAGAGCCCATAGAGGAAGCTTGTCCTATACACAAAGTAGAAACTGGAGGTTTTATAAATTGCATAGTATCATAAATTCCTAATCCGGCCGTTACTAGTCCTCCGTTGCTATTAATGTAAAAAGATATTTCTTTTTTTGGATTTTCGGACTCCAAGTATAATAATTGTGCCGTGATTAAACTAGCAACACTGTCATTAACTGTGCCTACCAAAAAAACGATTCTTTCTTTTAATAATCTTGAATAAATATCATATGCTCTCTCACCTCTGTTCGTCTGTTCGACAACCATTGGAATAAGAGTATTCATGTGTTCTTCAATTCTGTCTTTCATATAGAATCAGCGAATTGCATTTATACAACTTATAATTACTTTTTTCTAATTTTATTCTTTTTTCTTATAGATTTGATCGTTTTTCCAGCTTTTTTAAACTTTTCTTTTTTCGAAGGAGATGACGTTGATTGATCAGCCATAGAACGTTGGTTGATTATATCTTCAGCCTCTTCTATGGAAATTATTTTTTTTGTTTGTTTTGATTTATGTTTTATCAAATCAATAATTTTTTCTTCATACATAGACCCTCTCAGATTCATCGTGGCTGATGGGTTTTTTTGATAGTATTCTAATACTTGTTTTTGTTGACCGGGCATAGATTGTACATGTTTTTGAATTTCGTTTCTTAGTTCTTGTTCATCAACTTTTAAATTATTTTTGGTACCAAGTTCATTTAATATTAGTCCTAATTTAATTCGTTTTTTAGCAATTTTTTCATTTTCATTTTTATGTTTTTCTCTATCCTCTTTTTTGAGATTTTGGGATACTATTTCTAATTCCTGCTGAATCAAATTATCAGGTAATTGTACATCATGCATTTTTTCTAATTGATCTAATATATTTTCTTTAGAAAGAGAATCTAAACTTGACTTGAATTGATTTTGAATCTGCTTACTTATTAGTTGTTTTAAATCATTTAAATTTTTTGCTCCAAGATTTTTTGCAAATAGATCGTCTATTTTTACAGGTTTAGGTTTTTTAATATTTAAAATTTTGCATTTGAAATTTGTTCTTTTGTTTGCAAATTCTTTTTTTGGATAATTTTCAGGTAAAGCTGCTATAATTTCTTTCGTGTGATTTTTTTTAACACCAAGTAATTGCTTATCAAAACCTTTTATAAATAAATCTTTACCAAGAACTATTTGTGTATTTTTGCCTTGGCCCCCTTCAAAATTTTTATTGTCAATAGTTGCGTCATAATCAAAAATCACCAAATCACCATTTTCGGCAGTATCCTTTTCGTTTTTTTCTTCAAAATTATTTTGATTTTTTGCAATGTTATCAATTCTCTTTTTAACTTCTCTTTCTGAGACACTAATCTCATAATCGGTAAACTTAATATTTTCAACTGATTTAAGTTTGATTGAAGGCAATTCGTCAATCTCTAAAATATAATTTAAATCTTTCCCTTCTCCATGTGATTTAAGATCAAGTTTTGGGTGACCCGCCACTTTTATTTTTTTTTCTTCTATTGCTTGAGCTGATGTTTCTTTTAATTTTTTTTCTTATTCTT
>Ga0187833_10007075_pt1 | contig 10208 bp, 12 predicted proteins | sample ETNtaG_37_FD_167968 | JGI IMG/M metagenome (GOLD analysis project Ga0187833, IMG submission 167968) | Marine microbial and viral communities from oxygen minimum zone, Eastern Pacific Ocean - ETNP2014_SV_400_PacBio MetaG (Illumina Assembly) | ecosystem: Environmental > Aquatic > Marine > Hypoxic... | reverse complement strand
GCCAACAGGAATGTCTGAGCAACCCCTGCTGACCCAGATGAACAAGATTGTGGTACCGGCTTCCTTTTCACCGATGCAGTAGGTGAAAAAACAGACGTCAATACACGGAAACTTTGAGAGTGAATTAGCCTGCTCCCATAAAGGATACCACCTTTTAGATTATAGTTACCAGTATGACAGCCTCAGGAGCAGATGACTGATAAAAAGGTGCACCATCAACCCTCTTATTCAATATACTAAGGAACCTTTTTAGGTGGTTAGAGGTCCCTTATTGGTTGATTTGAATTGAAAATTGAGTGCTACGCATATGTAGTAACATAGGCGCTTAGTTATTAGTCGCAGTGTATTTTTGACACTCAACAAGTAAATACTTAAAATAGCCACATTAATTGATATGACAAATCCCGCTAAAATAAATACAGAAAGAAGGTACCCACATGAAGAAACTGACTATGGCTGAATGGGATAAGGAATACATTGCAGGGACTATAGAAAGGTTTGACCAGAAATACACAATGGGACGCAGGCATGAATGGGACCTTTCGCTGAGGGAGCGGATGAAGACTTCATCCGCGATAGCTGAGGTGAGTGATCTTCCAGGTTGGACATTAATAGATTGGGCAATGAGGGCCGCTAGTCGCAGTCAAATGGGGAAGTTGCAGCTGCTAAACATGTCGAATCCTAATCAAAGTTATGCTTCTGAAACTGTTGCTAAGGAACTCAGGGCAAATGAATCGAGCCTTAAACCATCAAAGGGCGAAAAGCTTGATGTTAGTTATCCAGAAAAGATAACACGCTACATAAAAAAGGCGGCTGTTTATTTTGGAGCCGACTTAGTGGGCATCTGCAAGTTGGACCATCGATGGATATATTCTCACTCCTACAACACAAAAGAGACAACGGATAGACATCAACCTCAGGAGATACCGGAAGAGTATAAATATGTCATAGTATTGGGATTTGGCGGAGGTTACTACCTGCGAAGGTATTTCCCTTCCTACATTAATACGTGGTCTTCTAATGGTTATAGACAAGTCTTAACCAATGCTCATCTCTCGGCATTCATTCGTTACCTCGGATTTAAGGCTATCGACTGCAGTTTTGACGATGTAGCTTTGGCAATTCCGCAGGCAATGCAAGCTGGATTAGGCCAGCTGGGACGGAACAACCTGTTAATTACACCCCAATTCGGCGAAAGTGTTAGACTAGGACAGATACTGACGGATTTACCGTTGATACCGGATGACCCGATAGATTTTGGGGTAACAGAATTCTGTAATGTATGTAAGAAATGTGCCAATGCCTGTCCGTCAGGGTCTATTTCCCACGGTAACCGAACTCCTGAAACGATCAGCATATCAAACGTAGCCGGTGAACAGAAGTGGCAGTTTAGTCCGGAGACATGCCATATACACCTGTACGGTCACAAGGACCCATGCCAAACCTGTATCTCTGTTTGTCCATTTACTAAACCCAATACCTTCTTCCATCAGGGAGTTAGATGGTTTATCGACAAGGCAAGATGGGCAGATTCATTCTATGTCAGACTGAATGATGTATTTGGTTATGACAAACCTAAGAAAGCAGACAACTTCTGGGAGGATTGGGAACCTGAAAAATATTGATGCCTCTTGACCTTGTATCTCAAACAGTGTGTTAACGTATCCTTTGAGGAACGGGCGTGGCAGGCCGATTGACCTTAGGTCCGTCAAGACCGTGGGTCGGCACGGTCGCCCCACCCGAATCTCCGGAAGCGCCCGAACAGTTACCTCAAGAACACAAGATAACCTTGGTATGTGGTATGCTTGAGCCGTGAAACGAGAATTGATGGAGATTTTAGCCTGTCCAGTATGTAAGAGTGAGCTTGGGCTCAATGTAGAGAAAGAAGCTGAGCAGGAAATAGTTGCCGGCTCCCTGTACTGCCCCAAGTGCCAAGAGAGCTACCCAATTGTAGATACCATCCCTAATCTCTTACCACCAGACCAGCGTGATTAATCAGGGCTATAGGCTGCCCCAGACTGCGGGGATTCCCATACCTCGACAGACGATAGAGAAACAGGGGCTCCAGCCAGTTTGGGCTGAAGCTCATTATAGATTGTACTAGCGATGTTTTCTGAGGAAGGGTTTACTTTATCAAATGGCGGCATATCATTAAGACAGATGTGGTCAAATCGGGATAGAGTATCAGCCAGGTGTTGCTTTAGTACCGTAAAATCATAAGCCAAACCTATATCGTCAAGCCCGGCGGCTCTTATTCTGATTATTACTCCGAAACGATGCCCGTGCAACGCTTCACACTTACCCAGATAGCCTCTTAAGAAATGAGCGGCATCAAAATGCTGCTCAACAGTTATCTGGTACATTCTGCCTCCTATTCCCCAAACTGAGCACACCCCTGCGTCCTGATCAGTCTTATCTTCACAAACAAGCATCCCCTGTACCGCGGTTACTTATTATTTTCCCATATGAGCACGCCCTGTGTCTCGGTTATTCCCTGTAGCAGCTCTCTAATAGTCCTGCCACTTACCGGATGCATCAGGTCAGGAGCAATCTCGGCCAGAGGGGTAAGAACAAAGGCCCTTTCTGCCAGCCTAGGGTGAGGAATAACTAGCTCAATGGTTTCCAGAACCTGGTCACCATAAAACAGAATATCTATATCAATAGGCCGGGGGGCGTTGGATGTATGGGGTGCTCTGCCCAACTTCGACTCGATACCCTTAGCCAGAGCCAGCAGTCCAGCCGGGACCAGCCCGGTATAAATCTGACACACCTGATTAAGGAAACGGGACTGATTGGCATTACCCACCGGCACAGTATTATATATGGACGAAACCTTCCCCAATCGCAATCTTTGCGAGAGCAAGTCTAATGCCTTATCCAGATTCTCCTGCCGGTTTCCCATATTGGAGCCGAGACCAAGATATACCGTTACCGGTTCAAAACTCACTTGACCCACCTCGTGTAGTCCAGACTCAGTTATTATATCACAGGCAATAGACTTGTATAAGTTATGAAGCTTAACATCACGGTTTCACATTTATTAACGTAGATTCTTTTATTACTGGTGTTGAGAAAGTTAGCGTGATATAATCCAAAAAAGGCTGGCTCAATGGGCAACAAACAGAGGCTGCCAGCAGTAATAAAGAAAGCTACAAAATATTAAGGAGGGTCCAAAATTGCTAAAGATGTCGTCAAAACTAACCTTTGGAACCGGTTTTACAGATCTCAGAGAGGGAATCAATGTTACGCGTATGCGTGAGGAGCGAGCGGCTCAAATGAAGCAAGCTATGAAACAGGCGGGTGTGCCCGTGGTTCTGGTAACCCATGAGCCCAATGTTCGTTATCTGACAGGCTTTTCCTGGTCAGAATTCATGCCCGTCCTCTCGTATGCTCTTTTCTTTGCCGAGCATGACCCGGTAATTTTTGCCCACGCCGGTTCATATCAACAAATGCCCGACATGGTGCCCTGGATAAAGCACTGGCGCTGTGCCCGAAGCTGGTTATGGGGCATCTGTACCCCCGAAGCCATGCGGGAGGAAGTGGGGCTATTCGCCGGTGAAATCCGTAAAGAACTCCAGGACCGCAGTCTGACCAGCGAGAAATTAGGTACCGTTGGTTTTAATGAAGTAGCCAAAGAGGGCTTAAAGGCAGCCGGGCTGACCGTTATAGACGGGTGGCCGCTCCTTTTAGAGGCAAGCCGGATAAAGACACAAGATGAGATTAACTGCTTTAAAATGACGGCTTCCATCTGTAGCACAGGCTGGCAACGGATTGTCGATGCCTGCCGGGTAGGGATAACCGTAGGTGCACTACGTCGCTCAGTAATGGATGCGATGACCGACGTCGGTGCTGAATTCGCATCGTGTAACGTCCAGAGCGGCCCTTTTGCCTTTGAACGAAGCGCCACCTATCTCGATAGACGTCTCGAGTACGGGGACATACTGAACGTTCCCTTGTGTGGAACCAAGTACCTGGGATACCCGAGCTGCTTGTATCGCTCTTTCATCGTCGGTAGAAAGCCGACTGCTAAGGAAAAAGGATGGTTCGATAGAGTGAAGAATAGCCTTGATGAATGCATAGAAGCCACGAAGATTGGTAATACCACCGCGGATGCCGCTAAAGCTTTCCCTCCAGCTTCCAGTTGGGGTTATAAAGATGAGGCAGAGGTACTAACGGTGGAATTTGGTCACGGATTAGGGATGCCAGTCGAGTCACTGTGCCGAGTGCCCTACGGACTACCGGTAATAAACAGGCAGTGGTCTCTAAAACACCCCCAGCCTTTTGAAAAAGGGATGATTATAGCTTACGAGAGTCTGGAAGGTGAGCATCGAGTGAACGGAGCTCGCATTGAAGATATGGTAGTGGTTACTGATGACGGATGTGAGGTACTGGACCACTTCCCAAGAGAGGCGATTATACCGGTCGGCTTATAATACTAAACGCTGTAATAGCCACAGGTCAACCTGCATATCTGAACGAGAGCAGGTAGGTTTGTCTGAGTATTGGATAGTATGATACATTTTCTCCATCTACCTCTTTGGTGTAGCGAACGGAGGTAAAAAGAGGAGGAGAGAATGGATTGTATCTTCTGCCAAATTGTGGCTGGTAAAATACCCGCCGATATCCTTTACCAGGATGAAGGGGTGATTGCCTTTCGTGACATTAACCCTCTGGCACCGACACACCTGCTTATTATCCCTAAAAAGCATGTTTCTTCCCTTGTTCAGCTATCTGGAGCAGAGGCACCCCTGATAGGAAACATGGCAAACACGGCCAATCAACTAGCTAAAAGGGAGGGTATTTCTGAAAGTGGGTATCGGCTAGTGATAAACTGTGGTGAGCAGGGAGGGCAGTTAGTGCCTCATCTCCATATGCATCTTCTCGGCGGTCGCCAGCTCACAGATGCCCTTGGCTAGCCAGGTCATCGGCGATCCAAAACATCACCTCGCTTCAGTGTTCTTTTTGATGCTCAAGCAGGGTAGATAGCCCTGCGACGCTCTTGGCATCACAGATGTCGCCCGAAGCAATGAGATTGGGAACTCCTGTAACAGGTACTCGTACCAGCCTGATACTTGCCGTATCTTCGGCATATAGCTGGCTGGGGGTAAGGTCAGTCGCCAGATAAAGATGAAGGTATTCAGTGCAGTAACCCGGTGCAAGGTAGAAACCACCCAGTCTTTCCACTTTTCCGGGTAAGTAACCAGTTTCCTCCTGCATCTCACGCACCACAGCAGCTACCGGGTCTTCCCCGTGGTCAATGCCACCAGCCGGTATCTCAAGCAACTCCTTTTCCACTGCCTCACGAAACTGGCTAACCAGCAGCACATTATCATCGACGTCAATAGCTACAATCGCTACGCATTCACTGTGTTCCACAATTTCTCTGGTTGTTTCCTGTCCGCTAGGCATTTGCACAGTATCGACTCGCAGCCTTACCACGCGCCCCTGATAGATTAGTTGACTGGATAATATTTTCCCCTCAGCCAAATTATACCTCCTCGAACCAGACTATTTACCAGAAGAAGATGATGATGACAGGCATTACTACCAGAATAACAGCGCCTGTCTTAGGATTGTACCTTTCGCTATGTACAAGTTTAGGTTGGAGACGTTTATAGATTTTGACACCGACAATAGTGACCACCATGAGCCCCAGCAAAACCGACACGCCATAGGAAAGCATAAGTATCCAGGCATTGATACCTCCAGCCACGAGAGCCAGTAGCGCAAACTCTTCCTCATGGGCAAAACCAAGAACAAAGGCAAACGAGACCAGACCCCAGAGGCTCAAAGCAACCTCCGTTATGTGTTTACGCCTATGGAGATGTTGGCCTTGAGTCGGATACTCTTGCTCATGTTCATGCTCAGTCTCTGGCTGATTTTCGTGGATATGACCATGCTGCTTTTCCCGTCCGTCAACCTTCTCCTTAAACATCTTATAGGCAAGTATGAGTAATAAGGTCGCAGCCAAATACTTAATCCACGGCGCTTCAAAGTCTAACCATGTCTGGAGCAGAACATAGGCAGCAACAACAGCTACAGATGATACGAGATGCTCCATGCCAATTATACCTGAACTGACAGCAGCACGAAAAACGACATTCCTTTTTCTCATAGCGGCGGGTCAGCCGGCCGGCCAACCATGCCCAGGCTCTAGCCCGTGCAAGAGCTCAATCACCCCCACACCAACGAATGCCGGTTCAAACATTCTTCCTCCTTTAGTGAATGAGTCGCTATTCCTTAAAAGGCGCTTCTAAGTGGTAGATAAGAGCTATCTCATCACAATCAGGAAATTTAGAACAGCGGTAACACTCAGTCCAGACCTTACGTGGCAGCTCCATCTTGTCTATATCAACGAACTTTTGCCGCTTAAAAAAGGCTGGCTGATAGGTAAAACAGTAAACGGTAGAGATACCAAGCTCCTTAGCCTCTCTGAGGCAGGCTTCTATTAGTCGGTCACCAATTCCCTGTCTCTGGCTATCCTCAGCTACCGCCACGGATTTTATTTCAGCCAGGTCTTCCCAGTCGACGTGTAGAGCCGCACAGGCAATCACTCGCTCGTCCTCCCTAACGACAAAGTAGTCCCTGATATTTTCATATATCTCGCTCAAGGGACGTGCCAGCATCTCACCCTTATCAGCAAAGTAATTAATCAACTTATGCATCTGGGTTGCGTCACTGATTCTAGCTTTTCCTACTGGATTCAATTTACTGCTTTCCTTTTAAATTTTGTTCCAAAGAGCTGTAGAAGGAAGTCTCCGAGTGAATTCTTAAAAACCGAACCGTATTACAGCTATGCTTTACCGTAATAGTGGCACCGCTCGATAGTGGCAAATTTATGTGGCCATCGATACTCAGCGCCGCCGCTTCGGTAGTATTAAGACGTAACTTAATTGTGACAGTAGATGGTAATACCATCGTATAAGCCGGGCTAAGGTGAGGTAATATTGGTAACAGCAGCGATTCTTTAGCCCGCGGATGGAGGATTGGGCCGGCGGCAGCCAGTGCATAACCAGTGCTGCCAGTGGCTGTAGCCACAATCACCCCATCGGCCTTATAAGTGGTCAGTGGTTCACCGTCGATACTAGCTTCAACATAGATTACCCGAGCCACTGCTCCCCGTACCATTACCACATCATTCAGGGCATAAAATATACGGGATGGCTCGTGCCACTCATCCAAGGAGGGAAGCTCCACCTCAAGCAAAGACCGCTCATCAATCCAACCCTCCCCCGCCAACAAAGCCGGTAGCTTCCCCAGGGCCTCATCAACGCCGAGTTCTGTCATAAATCCCAGCTTACCCAGATTTATTCCGGTAATAGGGGTTGGTCCGGGCGCTACTACCTGAGCTGCCCGTAGAATAGTACCATCGCCACCGATACTAAGAATTAAATCAGTGCCATTTACCTGAGCTTTAGCTGTCCCCGCTTCCCAGGCAGAGCATCGCCAAACAGAAAAGCCACCGGAGCCCAAGAATTCTTCCAGTTTCTTAGCCAGGACGTAGGCTTCCTCTTTCATAGGATGGTAGAGAATACCGACTCTTTTCACAACTGTAACCACTTAGCGATAACAAATAAAAGCATTATTTCTGGGGGGGCAGAGAAGTGCCGCCTTGATAACCCGAAACAATTATAGCTCTCAACAGAGCTGTTAGTAAAGCCAGACAAGCCAAAATCTCAACTTTTGAAGTTAATCGCTGATTTAGGGAGGTAGCACCCTTCTTGACCCTGCTCTCATTTCGCGTTAATATAAAAATAAGAACGCAAGAACAAATCATGTAAGGAGATGGAAAAGGCTATATGGAGGGAAAGATAGTTTATTTTGAGAAGATTGGCCGGGAGAACACGGAAGAGACATTCCGTATTGCCAAAGAGCGGGCGGAGGAGTTGGGTATCAAAACTATCCTGGTAGCTTCCACCTATGGCGATACTGCCGCCATGGCAGTGGATGTCTTTGATGGATTTAGAGTGATTGTGGTAAGCCATGTTACTGGTCATAGCGAACCAAATGTTCAGCAATTCACCGAAGAGAACCGGCAGAAAGTTGAGAAAAGTGGAGCCCCAATAGTTACGGCTGCCCATGCCTTTACCGGAGGGGTAAACGTGGCTATGCGCAAGAAATTTAATACGTATCTCTTAGGAGATGTAATCGCCAATGTTTTACGTATTTTTGGCCAGGGGATGAAGGTGGTCTGTGAAATCGCCCTCATGACGGCTGACGCCGGCTTGGTACGCACTGATGAAGACGTCATCGTTATAAGCGGCAGCGGACGGGGAGCCGATACGGCGGTGGTGCTCAAACCGGTTACTTCGGTAGACTTCTTCGACCTCAAGGTTCAGGAAATTCTCTGCAAACCCCATTTTGCTGTTACGTCCCAGAAACAAGCGGTAGCTGCTGCGGGACATCACCACCCCTAGCAGCTGGATAACCTGTAGTAATGGTGGGATATCTTGTAGAAAGGGAGAAGAACAATAGACTATCAAGAACATAAACGCCGGGCGCCATCGAGTGTAAGCTGTGCTGTTATTACCATCTCTGATTCCCGTACGGAACAGGATGATAAGTCAGGCAAGCTCATCAAGCAGAAACTTGACGAAAACGGGCACCGGGTACTGTTTTACTCCATGTTAAAAAATGATGCCGATGCTATCAGTAAGAAAATATATGAACTGCTGAAGCAGGAAGAACTTCAAGTCATCATTACCAGTGGTGGCACTGGAGCAAGCCACCGGGACATAACCGTAGAGACAATATCTCCTATTCTTGAAAAGAAACTGGACGGCTTTGGCGAGCTTTTTCGATTCTTAACTTACCAGGAGATAGGCACTATCAGTATTATGAGCAGAGCTATTGCCGGTGTGGTCGAGGGGAAGATTATTCTTTGTCTTCCCGGCTCTCTTGGAGCAGCCAATCTGGCGATGGACAAGATAATTTTACCTGAAATCGGACACTTGGTCAGGGAGTCAACGAGGTGAAACCCTTTGGAGAGGGCGAGCCGGTTACGGTAACACTTTTATAGCTATCCTGTTCTAGGTATTAGTAATAGGAATTAAAGTCCAAAAGCTCTTACCAAATAGTGTGTTGTAGTGCTATTGTGCTATTAATAATCTAATATAGAGGCCGTGAGGCCGTGAGGCCGTGAGGCCGTGAGACCGTGAGACCGTGAGGCCGTGAGGCCGTGAGGCCGTGAGACCGTGAGACCGTGAGGCCGTGAGACCGTGAGACCGTGAGGCCGTGAGGCCGTGAGACCGTGAGGCCGTGAGGCCGTGAGGCCGAAGCCGATAGAGGTTTTAAACCCGACTGCTTACCGCAATCGGGTTTTGACGTTTAGGAGGCTAATGATGGCGCAATATACCAGGCTCCCAACTATAACAGGAAGGTACACTTTCAGCGATATTGGGACAAAAAAACAGGAATCGGAAGAAGGGGATTACTTAACCTCGTCAATAAGTTCGGTATACAAGGTTAAACGGCACTGAGTCCACGAACGGACTGAATATGGGGGTGAACGAAGATTTCTGTCGTGAGTGGCAAGCAGACCGTAATGTCTTTCTCTGGTTTTATGTGATGAAGCTCTATATCGTGTTTCTCGAAGAACCGTTCACACTCACCCACTTCTTCAAGTGTATTCAAATACAGCGATACGGCTTCACTAAGCCTCTTGTCAGCCTCCGGTAGAGAACGACCAAAAACCGCTGTTCCAAGTTCTTCACAGCATGCAGTACAAAGTCTGCCTTCTTTACGGAGTCTAAACGTTAAAACTACATACCCTCCCTCACTCACATTGACCCCATTTGGCAACTACCCACATCCACTGTATCACGTTGCAAAATTACGTTACAATAGTACCATAAACTGGTAATACAACCTTTGCCTGTCTTTAGGGTTCGGGGACAATTGTCTAATTAGTTTCTCTCTTTTCTTTGGTAAACCCCACTCTTCCCCTCCTTACTTCCCAGGGATATTTCACGAATAGTCATCCCCCGATCAGGCATCATCCTCCATAACTACTATTTCATCCTCGGTCTTAATTAACCCGCCTTTGATTACCCTGGCGAATATCCCCTCAGTGGGCATGATACAATAGCCTACCTGGCGGCGGATGGCACAGGCGGTGTGACATTCTTTTCCTATCTGGCTCACTTCCAGAATGACGCCCTGTTCGACTGCCAATCGGGTGCCGATGGGCAAGGAAACTAGGTCCAGCC
>Ga0187833_10007072_pt1 | contig 10210 bp, 6 predicted proteins | sample ETNtaG_37_FD_167968 | JGI IMG/M metagenome (GOLD analysis project Ga0187833, IMG submission 167968) | Marine microbial and viral communities from oxygen minimum zone, Eastern Pacific Ocean - ETNP2014_SV_400_PacBio MetaG (Illumina Assembly) | ecosystem: Environmental > Aquatic > Marine > Hypoxic... | reverse complement strand
GTCTCTTCATCATCTTCGATAAAATGACATTCGATTTCCGGCATTTCCGGTGCAGTGACGACTTTGTAATCACGGAAATTGGGGTTTTTAACAATGCCTTCTTCAATAATCAACTCTTCCGACAAACCGTAACCGATACCTTGCGCGATACCGCCTTCCATCTGACCTTCGATGCCAAGTTTATTGATAACTTTGCCGACATCTTGAACACAGGTCATTTTGTGCAGCTTGACGCCGCCGGTCAGGGTGTCGACTTCAAGTTCGGTGATGTATGCACCATGCGCATAGGCCGCCGATATATCTCCAACATGGGATTTGTCTTCGAGCTCGCTTGGCGGCTCGTAATATTCCGAGACCATCACCAACTCAGCATCTTCACCCGCAAAATGCATCGCCCGCAGTAAGCGGTCAAGTTTAGTTACGGAAACGCCATTATCTTTTTGCACAACATGGCCACCACGCAGGTCCAACTGATCGGCGCTGACATTGGATTGACGGGCGGCGGAGGCAAGGATTTGCGCTTTCGCTTTCACCGCTGCATTACGAGCAGCATTACCGGCAATAAAGGTTGTCCGGCTGGCGTGCACGCCGACATCCCAAGGACCGATGGCTGAATCATTATTGGCAATTATGACATCGGAAGTTGGAATACCGAGTTCTTCACTGACAAGCTGAGTGATCACCGCATCAATGCCCTGACCAATTTCAGACGCGCCGGTAATCACGGTCGCCCGGCCATAATCATCCATCGTCAGGATCGTGCCGCAGCCATCACTTTTATGAATTTTAGCGCCACCCGCATTGTGGATCGAGGTCGCAATGCCGATACCTTTCCGAATGCGGGCTGGGTTTTCACGCGCCGCCGTATTTTCAGCATGCTTGGTGAGAAAATCAGTTTTTTCAGCTCCGATTTTAATGCAGTCTGCCAAGGCTGCGTTTTTAAGTAGACTGTTTTGCGGTGTCCGTTCGCCCGGTTTTTGGGCGTTTTTAAGGCGGAATTCGATTGGGTTCATGCCCAAATTTTCGGCCATCTTATCCATCAGCGTTGCCGTCACATAGGTCGCCTGGACATTGCCATAGCCCCTGAATGAACCGGCAAACGGGTTATTTGTGTAGACAGCTTTTGAGTGAAACTCAACGTTTGGAATCCGGTAATGACCGGTCATTGTCCGCATCATCACCGCCGGAATAGTGGCGCCCCACGAGGTGTAACCGCCATTGTTCAAATACACATTGACGTCGCGGAAAGTGATGGTGCCGTCTTTCTTGGCACCCTGCTTGATATAAACGCGGGCAGGCTGACGTGTCGGCGAGGCAATAAATTCTTCCTCGCGGGAGAAAAACAACTTTACCGGACGCCGGGCTTTTTTCGCCAGATAAACCGCGATCGGCTCAAACGGATAGACATCCAGTTTAGAGCCAAAGGCCCCGCCAACCGGCGGCTGAATAACCCGAATATCACCAGCCGGAATATCCAAAGCCGGCGCTAAATCCATTTTGTAGTTATAGGGATACTGGGTCTGGGTATAGATCGTCAGCTTGCCGTGGGTGTCGAAATCGGCGATGACGCAGCCGGGCCCCATACAGGTGTGGGTGACGTAATGGAGCTCATATTTTTCTTCCATCACGATATCGGAGTCTTTCTCCGCCTGTTTGATATCACCGTGATCAAAATCGTAAGTCAGACTGAGATTACCCGGTTTGTCATCATGCAGTTGCGGCGCATCATCTTTGAGCGCCTCTTCCGGATCAAACACAGGTGGCAGATCTTCATACTCGACTTTGATAAGTTTAAGCGCCTCATCAACCGCTTCTTCAGTTTCACCAGCAACACCGGCAATTTCATCGCGAATACAACGCACTTTATCGCCTTTGAGCGGCGGGTTATCCTTCAAGACACCGATCAGGCCTTTCGGTGAATTCTCCGCAGTAGCAATGGCAACAATGCCAGGCACTTTCTCGGCTTCGCTGATATCAACGCTCAAAATTTTGGCATGCACCCGGTCGGTTCGCTTGATTTTGGCAACCAGCATACGCGGCAATACCATATCGTTGATATAGGTGGTTTTGCCGACGACTTTATCCGGTGCATCCGGCTTGGGAATAGATTTGCCAATAAGGGTTTCAGGTTTTTCGACGATCTGATCCATCTAATCTCTCCGATTAACTGCGCGCGGCTTCGGCGACCGCATCAAATATTTTGCGGTAACCGGTACAACGGCAAACATTGCCTTCTAAGCCACGCTGGATTTCCCCCTCCGTTGGATTAGGATTTTTAGCCAATACATGCTTGGCCTGCATTACCATGCCAGGTGTACAATAGCCACATTGGACCGCACCCTGATCGACAAAGGCCTGCTGGATGGGGTCTAGCCCGTCATCGGTTTGAACACCTTCTATGGTTTTAATGGTGCGGCCATCGCAATCAGCGGCATACATCAAGCACGAGCAAACGGATGCTTCATCAACGATAACCGTGCACGCACCGCATTCGCCTTCACCGCAGGCCTCTTTGGCGCCTTTCAAATCAAACTGATCGCGCAGCATATCAAGCGCCGACATATGAGCCGGCACGCTGACCTGTTTCACCGCGCCATTGACGGTAAAGGTAATATCAACTTTAGTTGACATTGTTCAAAATCTCCTCGGTCATAACGCGGATCAAATGCCGCCGGTACCAATCAGTTGCCCGAACATCGGTGATTGGGTTCACAGAACTGCTGGCGATCTCACCGGCCGCGCTAATGGTTTTTTTGTTTAACTTTTTGTCTTCAAGAGCCGCTTCGGTTTCGGCTGAGCGGATCGGCGTTGGCGCCACCGCACCAAAAGCAACCCGGACGTCTGAGATAGCGCCGTCCTTGACCACACCGCCGACACTGACCGATGCCATCGCAATCTCGAGTGCCGGGCGTGGGCCAAATTTGCCGAATCCGCCTCTAAAACCAGCGGGCGGCACGGGGATATCAACACCGACCAGCAATTCATTTTCCTGGCGGATGGTTTCCCCGGGGCCGGTAAAAAATTCGGCAAGTGGCACCTTGCGGGAATCATTGGTAGCCACCAATACCGCCTCCGCTTTATACATCAGAAGGGGCACCAAGCTGTCACCGGCTGGTGACGCGTTGCAGATATTGCCGCCGACGGTTCCAGCGTTACGGATTTGATCACTGGCGAACTTGTCCGCCATAGTCGCCAAAACCGGCAAATGCTCGGCAATAATCGGGTCGGTCAGCAAATCCGTAATCGTCGTTAGTGCACCGATACGAATGGTATTGCCATCTTGTGAGACGCCGCGCATTTTAGTGATTTTCTGGATGTTTAGCAGGGTTGGTGCGTAGGCTTTTTGGCCCGAACCGGTTTGCAGCATTAGATCGGTGCCGCCGGCGACAATCGTCGCCGGACCCGCCGCTAAGGCCGCCGCCGCATCGTCGATGCTGCTGGGCGCGAGATAATTTTCGATAATACTCATCTATACTTCCTTTAATCCCTCGCTTTAAAAAACGATGGGTTCCTCGTAACGGCCATAAATTTCGACCATGGTGTCGGTCATTTCACCAACCGTCACATAGGCTTTCACCGCTTCGACAATCGCCGGCATGACATTTTTTCCTGCCTCAGCATCGGCTTTTAATTGCGCCAAGCATTTATCAACGGCTACCTGATCACGCGATGCTCTAATTTCTTTTAGGCTTTCGATTTGCAGTTCAGCATCTTTGGTGTTGTATGGATGGAACTCGACTTCGTGTTCCTCTTCCTCCTCAACGCGGTAGCAATTGACGCCGACTTTCGGGAAGGCCCCGGAATCTATGTCTTTTTGCATTTGATAAGCCTGACCTGATACTTTGGCCTGCAACTCACCCTTCTTGATCATTTCGACGACGCCGCCCTGGACATCTACATCGGTCATGATTTCTTCCATTTTGTCCCGCATTTGATTGGTCAGGGTTTCCATATAATAAGAGCCTGCCATCGGATCGACCGTGTCGCACAATCCGGTTTCCTCCATTAGCAACTGCATAGTGCGGAGCGAGATGCGTGCCGAATATTCGGTTGGGATGGTGTAGGCTTCGTCATAAGAGCAAAGCGCCATGGTCTGGGTACCGGAAAGCGCACTGATCAAGGCGTAATAAGCGCCGCGGACAATATTTACTTCCGGCTGCTCAAATGTCAGGCCGCCGCCACCACCACCGGCGATCATGCGCAGCCACATTGAGCGCGGATCTTTGGCGTCATATTCTTCCTTGATAATTTTCGCCCAAAGCCCACGACCGGCCCGGAATTTAGCCACTTGCTCAAATAAATTACCAAAAATATTGAGATTGTATGAGAGCCTGCCGGCAAACTCATCAATATCAAGACCGCGGGCTTTCACTTCATCGGCATAAGCCTTGGCAATGCAAAATGCGTAAGCTATTTCTTCCGCCGGGTTACAACCGGATTCGCGAATGTGATATCCACAGACGCTGACTGGGCTGTATTTTGGCGCATTGTGGGCACAGTACTCGATCGTATCACCGACCAGTTTGATCGATGGTTCCACCGGGAAAATCCAGGTGCCGCGGCCAACAAATTCCTTGAGAATATCATTTTGTGCGGTGCCGCGCAGCTTAGAAACGTCGTAGCCCTTCTTTTCAGCCATGGCGAGATACATGCCGATCAATATCGCTGCCGAACCATTAATCGTCAGTGAGACCGTGATTTTCTCGAGATCAATGCCGTCAAAAGCAATTTCCATATCGCGCAGACTGTCGATCGCCATGCCGACCCGGCCCACTTCGCCTTCGGCCAGTACATTATCTGAATCGAGACCGGTCTGGGTCGCTAGATCAAATGCGACATTGAGGCCGGTCTGGCCGTTCTCAATCAAATATTTAAAACGCTTATTGGTGTCGACCGGATTACCAAAACCAGCATACTGGCGCATAGTCCAGGGCCGCTTGCGGTACATCTCCTTATGGATACCACGGGTAAACGGATAACTGCCCGGATCACCGATAAACTCAATACCTCCTGATTCTTCAACGTCTTCAGGCCCGTAAAGTGGCTGAATTTCAATGCCGGATTCGTTGATGACTTCTTTCAGATCACTCGATGAACCATCCATCACGCGTCCTCCTTCATTTTGGCATTTTTCTCAATATATACGATAATATCTTCAAGCTTACTGCCGTTCGGGAAAATGCCGTCGAGCCCGATTTTCTTGAGCTCGGCATGATCTTTTTTCGGCACACAGCCACCGATCAGCCAGAGCTTTTCCTTGAGCCCGTATTGATCAATCAAGCCTTTTAGTTTTTTGCAATAGGGCAGATGGGAACCCGCAAGACTTGAGAGGCCGATAACATCTACCTTTTCATCCAAGGCTTGTTGGGCGATTTCACTCGGCGTCTTTCTTAAGCCCGTGTAAATTACTTCAAAACCCGCATCCATCAGTGCACGAACGACAACTTTAGCGCCGACGTCATGGCCATCCAAGCCCGGCTTACCGACCAGGATTTTTACTTTGCTGTTGTTTGCGGCGGTCATGTCGATAGCTCCTTTGCGATAACGAGTTTAAGAATATCACTGGTGCCACCGCCGATCAGGATAAAGCGGACATCACGCAAAAAGCGCTGCACCGGATATTCCATGGCGTAACCGTAAGAGGCAAAAATCCGCGCGGCTTTTTCACAAATTGAGGCGGCAGCTTCCGAGGCAAACAGTTTCGCCATCGAAGCTTCCTTGCGGTGCTCTTTACCTTCATCCAGCAATTGGGCGGCGTGGTAAACGAGGTGTGTGGCAGCTTCCAAATCCGTCGCCATTTCAGCAAGTCTCATTTGTATCGCCTGAAAGCGATTGATCGTCTTACCGAATTGTTGACGCTCGGCAGCATATTTAACGGCTTCATCAAGGGCCGCCCGGGCAATCCCCAGTCCGAGCGCGCCTGTCATGATACGGATTTCTGACAGCAGTTTACGAAGATGCTCCTCACCATCACCTATTTTTTCGCTGAGACAATGAGTATCCGGTACAAAACATTCATCGAGCACCAATTCAGAGGTCGGTAGGGCCCAGACGCCCATTTTTTCAATCGTCTTGCCGACATTGATGCCATCAAATTCTTTTTCGACCAGAAAAATGGAAAGCAGTTTTTCCTCGCCGACGCGGGCAAAGACGGTAAAGAAATCAGCCAACGGAGCAGCCGTTACCCAAATCTTATTACCGTTTAACACATAGCCGCCGTCGACTTTAGTCGCCGAAGTCGAAAGCCCACCGAGATCACTGCCAGCATTGGGTTCGGTCATGCAAATGGCGCCAATTTTTTCCAACGCGAGCGCAGGTTTAAACAAGCGCTCCTTAATGTCATCATTACCGAGCATTTCGAGAAACTTGGTGCCCATCATCGACTGCATGGAAATACAGCCAGCCACCGACATGGAACCCCGGGCGATTTGCTCAACACAGAGGCAAAATGTCACCAGATCGACATTGGAGCCACCAACTTCTTCCGGATAGCGCATACCGACAAAGCCGAGATCAGCCAGTTGCTTGACGATGTCGCGGGGGTATTCATGGGCGACATCGATCGCTTCTGCATTGGGGATAATCTGCTCGTCGGTAAAACGGGCAAAAGTATTGCGAATGGCAATTTGTTCATCAGTAAGGTGGAGAACCATGCTGCGTCAAGCTCCTAGGCCATAAATTTCTTTGGCGGCATCCTCGGATATCAAACCGTCTCGAATTTCCGCCGTCAATTTTTCACGATCGCGTTTTTTAGGATCACCGTAGCCCCCGCCACCACCAGCAAATTGATGGTAAACGGTGCCTTTCGGCACGCCGGTCCATAAGTCCTTATTGTTCGGCGTTTTCTCGGTGCCATCCGGGAAAGTCAGCACAATCGAGTTCAGGGTTGAATCCTGCCCTTCGAACAAGCCGAAAGCCGGGATGAAATCACCATCACCGAAAGTGACGAATTGCGTATCATCGGAGCCGATCGTATAGATCGTCTCGGTGCCAATGCCACCCCGCCACTGCCCGGCGCCAGCGGTATCAATCGCATATTCGTGCAGGTTCAAGACATGCGGAGTTTGCTGTTCGAACATTTCATAATCCTGCGTTAACACACCGCCGGACGCATCAATCATACCGATATGATCATAACCATCGGTGCCCTGCATGCCGCCGGAGCCGCCTTTTTGGCCGAGGAAAAAAATATCGACATAGCGGTCGCCTTTTTCATCATCCATACCGGCAGTCAAGGAGCATAACAGATGATTCCAGCCAGCGGTGATGCGATCCGGAATGGCTGGCGCTAGCGCTTTCATAATTGCATCAGCGTTCGGCGGACAAATGTGATTGCCGAAGGTTGTTGCTTTTGGATAGGACGCGTTGAGGAGGGTGCCTTCCGGGATAATGATTGCGATTGGCTCAACCATACCTTCATTGTGTGGAATGTCTGGATTGACCATCTGTAACAGGGTTAGGATTGTCGCTGACGCACTTGACGTAAAGGTGCCATTAACAAAGCCGTTTGTCTGATCATCGGTTTCCGAATAGTCAAATTTGATATGATTGTCCTTAACCTCGATGGTCACGCGGATGGTAAACTCTGAGCCCAGATGATGGCCGTCGTAAAAAACATAACCTTCACCATAATAAGTACCGTTCGGGATTTTTTCGATCTCGGCTTCCATCATTTTGCGGGTCGAATCAAATAGAGCTAGCTTGTGGTCCTGGTAACTCTCCACGCCATATTTATCCAGCAGCGCTAAAAGCCGGCGCTCACCAATAACGGTTGCGCCCATTTGCGCCCGCATGTCGTGCTCAACAATATCGAGCCGAACATTGGCAAAAATCAACTCCCAGACATCTTTCCGAAGCACGCCTTTGTCATAAACTTTAACCGGCGGAATGCGTAGCGCTTCCTGCCACACTTCTGTGGCATTGGGGTTGTAGCCGCCAGCAACAGCGCCGCCAATATCGGCTTGATGACCTTTGACGGCGGTCCAAGCGACCAACTCGCCTTCGTGGAAGATCGGTTTATAAACCGCGACGTCGTTGTTTTGGTTGCCCATCGAGAACACATCATTATGGAAAATGGCATCACCCTCGTGAATATCGTCGCCGAAATAGTCGATAATGTATTTGCAAACGGGTGCCAGTGAAAACGCCAGGATCGGTAGATTTTCGGTTTGCTCCAGCATATTACCTTCACCATCATAAAGGCCGGTAACAAAGTCTTTGGCTTCACAGAGGATTGGAGAACGCGCAGTTTTCTCCACCGAAATACTCATCTCGTCGGTGATTGCTTTAAAGGTCCGTGCGTAAACCGATAACAGGATAGGATCTACTTTGCTCATGCTACCGCTCCCTTTAATGTTCCCTCGACTAGATCTTCCCGGCCTTTTCGATAAAGGACGAACGAGCCCAGCTGATCAACAATGCAATCAAATGAGTCGCTGACAAAAATTGCCGTCGTTACTTCCTCGATCATTGCCGGACCCGACACTTTGTGGCCGTATTGCAATTTGTGCCCGTCAAAGATCGGCACCTCGGCAAATTCCTGAGTTTCCGGAAGATAGACCGAACGCTCTCCTTTGAGCGCTGTAGAAGGATCTTCAGCGACCCGCTTAATCTCCTGGAAGACCGGCTTGTCGGTTTGACCAATGGCTTGAACTCGCACGTTTATGATCTCAATGGCAACGTCCAGTTCGTCCAGAGAATAGCCATAAAGCCGGTTGTGTTCTGCATGGAAAGCTTTGGCGACCACATCGGCATCACTTTTTTCGACGATATCGTTCGGCACGACGAAGGAAACTTCGTGATATTGTTTGAGATAACGGCAATCGAATTTGAGATGAAATTCTTGATTAGCCGGATCAATGCCTTCTTCAGAAAGCATACTGGCCCCTTCAGCACTCATCTCATCGAACACGCCACGGAGCTTGTCCCAGTCAACGGTTTTTAACGGCGAGACAAAAGTTCTGACAAAATCATGTTTGAGGTCGCCCATCAGCATACCGACGGCGCAGAGTATGGAGCTTTCACGCGGCACAATCTGGAACGGAATTTCAAGCTCGTTACAAATTAGGCAGGAATGGATCGGTCCGGCACCACCGGCGACAATCATCGGGAACTCGCGAGGATCGAAACCGCGCTTGATGGTAATCTCACGCACGCCCTGCGCCATATTATTGCAGGCTATGCGGTACATACCTGCAGCCGCTTTTTCGATGCTCAAATTAAGCGGCTTCGCAATATGTTCTTCAATCGCTTCCCGTGCGGCATCGATATTTAGTTCGATCTTACCACCGGCAAAAAAGCTCGGGTTGAGATAGCCGAGCACCAGATTGGCGTCGGTGGTGGCCGGCTTTACGCCGCCTTTTTGATAACACACCGGACCCGGATCAGCGCCGGCGCTCTCTGGTCCCATACGGAGCAGGCCGCCTTTATCGATCCAGCCGACCGAACCGCCACCGGCACCGATGGTATGGATGCCCAGCATCGGCAGAGCAATGCGGTGGCGATCAATCTCTCCATCATTGACCATGATCGGGCTATCGACCGCCATTGAGGCTTCGAAACTGGTGCCGCCCATATCAACGGTCAGACATTTATTTTGATCATGCACCTGGGCGTAAATCAGACCGGCACCCGGTCCACCGGCCGGACCGGACAACAAAGTCTGCGCTGGTTTACGCTCAGCGATTTCCGGTGACATCACGCCGCCATTTGATTGCATAATCAGCAGAATACCGCCAAAGCCAATATCTTTAAGCCGGTTTTTGAGTTGACCGAGATAGTGGCTTAAGATCGGCCCGACATAAGTATTAAGCGCGGTCGTCGAAACGCGCTCATAAAAACGGATTGAAGGCAGCAATTCGGTAGAAACGGTCAAATAAGCACCCGGCAGTTCCTGGCGGACAATTTCAGCAGCCGCTTGTTCATGTTCCGGATTGGCAAAAGCGTTCATAAAACAGATCGAAATCGCTTCGACACCTTCCTTTTTATACAGTTCAATGGCATCGAGAATGTCTTGCTTCGATAGCGGCTCTAATTCTTTGCCGTTACGGTCCAAACGGCCGCCGACACCGGTGCGAAGATAGCGCTCAGCCAAAGGCACAACATTGGTATAGCGGTTATTGTACTGTTCTTCACGAATACCGCGGCGCATTTCCAGCGCATCGCGGAGGCCTTTGGTCGTCAACAATGCAGATTTGGCGCCTCGGCGGGT
>Ga0187833_10007071_pt1 | contig 10210 bp, 10 predicted proteins | sample ETNtaG_37_FD_167968 | JGI IMG/M metagenome (GOLD analysis project Ga0187833, IMG submission 167968) | Marine microbial and viral communities from oxygen minimum zone, Eastern Pacific Ocean - ETNP2014_SV_400_PacBio MetaG (Illumina Assembly) | ecosystem: Environmental > Aquatic > Marine > Hypoxic... | reverse complement strand
AGTGATTAAAGACTTCAATATATCGGTAAAAATAAAAAAACTTCTGAAATGTTTACGGCAATCGGAAGGAAACAGGAAGGTGTTAACTTGTAAAGTGTTCTTTATGAGGTTCGTATAACTATGTTTAAACAAGAACTAATAAAAGAAATATTAAAAGATAAGACACTAGATAAAGACCTAGTAGTAGTCGCTAATACTTACCAAAATATTTCCAATGAAGAACTAATTAAGAAACTAGAGTTATTGAATGCCTTTGTTAATAAAAAGTTGTTCAGATACTTTCAGAAGTATCTAAAAAGTTTTTTATTCACTATAGCGTTAAGCAAATCTAATTTTCGTGTAAGTTCCTTAAAACTAATATTCATATAAGTGTTCGCCACCACAATATAATCGGTGGCGAACTTATTATCTTTTTTGAGAAGAGCATTCTTTAACTCTTCTTTGGTCATTTACCTTTCTCTAATATTACCCAATTCAGCAGGTTCAAAAGAAAAATAAATATTATCATCTACATTACTTGCTGATTTAAGATTTTCATTTTCAGGCAACTTATCTAAAGAAGTTGTACCCCATATATTCCAAGTATTAGGTAATCTTTGATAATCGCTATTATTTTCTTTAATAACATCTGGATTGTTTTTATAAAAATTATCCAATGCCTCATTAAAAGTTTTACCTTCAGTAAGAATAGTTTTGTATTCTTCTTTTCTTAATACAAGATTAAATTTCTTTACTCGGTTTAACTCGTCAAGGTTATTTGGAATAGAAGCGTCTAAACAATCATTAAAAAAATTGTTCCAGTAAATATCTTTTCTACCATATGAAACACATAAAATTTCATCTGTATATTCGTTGGCATAGATAAATGCTTTACTAATAATTAAATCAGAAGAATAACCTCGTTTCTTTTTTAATTGATAACATCTAATTGTTTGGTCACTATCTTTATATTTGTTATAAACATCTATATCTAATCTATCTTTCACATCGCTATGTCTATAACCGTTAAACACCACTCTTTCAGTTGAGAAAGGCAATTTATAAACATTTGTTTGTAGTTTTTTACTAATTGTTGATGTGAAAAGATAATCAGAAAATTTAAATACAGTTTCTTGTCCATTGTCTTCTTTGTTTCGTCTTTTAATTATTAAGTTATGGGCAAACTGCTCATTATCTTTTTCGTTCCACTCTTTGTTATACCAATCAATTGAATTTACATACTTTCGTAAATCTTTAATTGTCTTAATGTCTTTTGTTATTGTACTCATTTTACTATCCTTAATTTATTCATTGTCTTTGTGCTCACTCAATAGACAAACAAACCTAATTCTAAATAGAAGTAGGTAATTGTTAAAATAACTTCAATTGCCGTGAGCATTTTGAAGTGAAAATATTGTCTTCGTGTATCTTCATTTGTATTTATAAAAGTAAGGTGCTTGATATAATGTTTTTAGAAAAAAACTTTGAACCGATATATTGTTCGCTTATATTACTCTCGCTATACTATTTTTTTAACCATTTAAAATGAAGTGTACTCATATCTTCACTTATACTTATGTAAGAAGAATGTTTACGCTGGAGAGAATTACCTGGCGTAAAGAATACGCTATGACATTGAATATAGATTATTCAATGTCGGTTGCTTCCAAGTTTGAGGTCAAAAACTAATCAACTTCAATGTCGTTTCAATGTCGGGTATTAAATTAGTAAGTATTTGCGTAAAAATCAGGAGTGTGTAGGCGAATGTAATCGTTCCAACTCAAAACAAAATTCAAAAAGGGCAGTTATTACTGCCCTTTTTTTTTATCTGTACTAAAAATCTTCAATGAAGTTTTCAATGAATGTTCAATGAAGTTTTAAGACGGTCAGAGATAGTTTTTTTACTCAAAATGACCTATTTCAATATTTCTAACGAAAAATAACAAATTTATTAAAGTAATTAAATTCAAAAAAAGTTATAAAAGATAATGTTAAACTATGAAATTTGAAGAAAAAATTAAACAAAAGTATCTCTATAGTTCTGGTTTTAATTTAATAAAAAATTTATATTTTTATTTCCAAGCATTAAAAAGTAAAAAATTTACAAAAAAATCATATTCAGGTGGTGCTCAAGATTTAATAATTAATTATTTTTTTAAAGATAAAAAAAAAGGTATTTATATTGATGTTGGTTGTTATCATCCATACAATGGTAGCAATACAAAGTTGCTTTATGATAAAGGTTGGTCAGGAATAAATATTGATTTAGATTTTCACACTATAGACTTTTTTAACTTTGTAAGAAAAAGAGATGAAAATATCAATATAGCAATTTCAGACACAGAAGGTGAAAAAGATTTATATTTTTTTCATAATCGTTCAGCAATTAACTCTTTAAGTGAGATCAGAAAAAAAGAAGCAAAAGAAATTAGAAAAATTAAAACGAAAACTCTTAATTCTGTTTTTGAAAACTCTAAATTTAAAAATGAAAAAATTAATCTTATATCAATAGATGTAGAAGGTTATGAAATAGAGGTGTTAAAGAGTATTAACTTAGAAAAGTACGCTCCTGAAATGGTAGTTATTGAGTTTTTAGAAAGAGATATCATTAATAACTTGGAATTTCATAATCAAAACATAAGTGCCATTTTAAACTCTGAAATTTACAAACATATGATTAAAAACAATTACAACTTTGTAAATTGGTTGCATTCAGATCTAATTTTTGTACATAATTCAGTAAGAAACTAATTACTCAAAAATTAAGGGTGGAAAGCACATGTAATCGTTCCAACCCAAAACAAAATTCAAAAAGGGCAGTAAAAACTGCCCTTTTTTTATGCCTGATTAAAAAAATTGATACAAATCAAAGACAAAACAATTAGTACAAAAGATAATAACAACCATATCGCAATTAGCGATAACGCTTAACGTTATTGTAAAGTATGCGATTTAGCCGACAACCTGTTGATCCTACTCCTAGGATCAATGCGGTGGCCTATTCTGACCTACTACATCATCCCTTAAGAACATTTAAAAGGTAGGATAGGCTTTAGTTTTTTTTAGATAAGTAATAATTATATCGGTTAATATTGTTAGTTAGATTTGTATCGAATTTGTCTATATGTCTTGATGTTTCGCTTATTTCCGTAATATCTATTGTCTAAAATTTTTTTCTGAATCCAATCTGACCCGTCAGTAATTTCTCTTTTTCTTAGTATCTGACGCACAAACTTACTTAACTGATTCATTACTCTTTTCATTATTAATCCAGGTTATTTCTTATTGTCAAAAAATTATTTGATTTAAATCAAAAATGATTGTTATAAAAAGTAAGTAATACCTAATCTTTTGAACTACTTTTGAATTCGCCCTTCCCGTAAATAAACAATTTTAACAAAAGATAATAATTTTGCTGTTTATTTGATTGGGGAATGGAAATGTGATTTCAATCAAATTAACGAATTTAAAAAAGGCTGCAAAATTACATTTTTTTTTTTTGAAATTAATACACATGCCAGCGACTTTAAAATCAATCCGTCTTTAAGAACTCTAAGATTATTATCTTTTAAAGTTTTTCCAGTTGAGGTTATATCGGTAATAATCTCTGATGATCCGACAAAAGGATATGTTTCTGTGGCTCCAAGACTTGGCACAAGTTTATATTGGGTGACTCCCTTAGAAACGAGAAAATTGTTAGTTAAGTTTGGATATTTAGTTGCGACACGTAGTCTTATATTTTTTTTGTCTCTAAAGTCAAAAGAAACTTCTTCTAAATCAGCAACAGTTTGGACATCTATCCAATCATTAGGTATGGCAACCACAACGCTTGCTGTTCCAAAATCCAATTTTTTCTTAACTTCTATTTTTTTTTGTAAATTTATCGCAGACTCCCTTAAAAGATCTAAACCCGAAATCCCCATATCAAGAGTGCCATCTCCAATCCTTTGAATAATCTCTTTAGCATGTAAATAAATAACTTTAATATTAGGTAATTTTTCAATTTGAGCAAAATAATTTCTTTCACCTCCATTAGAAGTTAATTTAAAATTATTTTTTTCAAAAAAATTAATAGAGCCTTCTTTTAATCTTCCTTTGCTTGGCAACCCTATGGTAATTAAATCTTTCATTTTTTTAAATTATTTAAGTTAATGGCAGCCCCTACCGCTGAAATGTTTTTTTTGGATCCCAGGCTCTTCAATAGACCATCGTATCTTCCTCCCCGTGCTATTTCTTTTTTTGAAGAATTATATATTTCAAACACCATTCCTGTATAATATTCAATATCTCTTCCAAAATTTGGTGAGAAAATTGTTTTGTAACTTATTTTTGATAAATTTTTAATAGCTGTCAAATCACTAAGTACATTTTTACTTAATTTGTATTTTTTTATAAAATCTTTCAAAATTCTTTCTATTTTATCAATTGAGCAGTTAATTTTTAAAAACTCTCTAATAATTTTTACAACTTTTTTATTCTCTGAAAATGATCTTGGGTCTTTTATCTTTCTATCAAATCTGGATAAAATTTCGGAAACTCTACGATTTGCAATTTCTTTATTTTGATCAAGATTTTTCATTTCAGAAAATTTTTTTTTGTCTAAGTCAATTGCCATAGGATCTACGTCAGAGTTAGTTTCAAGTCTATTAAGCAAATCTTCAAAATATTGAGGTCTCCAAAAGTGTCTCTTTAATCTCATCTTCCATCTTTCTGGAATTTTCAAAGACTCTATTAACTTTTCAAATAAACTTACATCGCCAACTTTGATAGTAATATTTCCAATTTTTGTCTTGTCTATTGATTTAAGAATTGTTTTTAGAACTTTTTCATCATCAGCTACTTTTTTTTTAGAACCAATAATTTCTACGCCCAATTGATCGTTAATGATCTTTTCTTTGGGGTTGCTGGATCTTCTATAAGCTTGGCCGGAATAAAAAATCTTTGATGTTGCTTTGGAATTCTCTTTTAAATATTTTATGCATGAAGCAACTGTCAAATCTGGTCTTAAACACATGCTCTTACCGGTATCATCTTCAAAAGTAAGCATCAATTTCCTAAAATTTTCTCCAGATCTTTGGATAATATATTCTGAATCCAATAGAACGTCCGGTTCTGACAGTAGAAAACCGTTTTTCTTAAAAACATTTATTATTTTTTCAGAGTAATTTTTTAATTTCATTTGTTAGATTATCAATTCCTATGGAGTTTTCTTTACCAGTTTCCAGATTTCTCAAAGTTACCTTGTCTATCTTTTTTTCATCATCTCCATATAAAATTACAGCAGGAGATCCGATCTTATTCGCATACTCCATTTGTTTTTTTAACTTACCATCTCCGGGATAAATTTCTGCATTGATATTTGATGATCTTAATTTTTTTGTTATATCAACATAAGTTTGAAAGTTACTTTTATCTAAAACACATACTACTACTGGTTTAGATGTCCAAAAGGCATTAGGGGCTCCACCTCGCTTTGCTAATAGGACGTATATCAACCTATCAATACCAATTGATATTCCAGTTGCTGGACAATCAAAATTTCCAAAATTACTTACGAGATTATCGTATCTTCCGCCCCCGCCTATTGCTCCAAATTGAAACGATTTACCTTTAAAGTCTGAAAATTCCATATTAAGGTAAACTTCAAATATAAGTCCAGTATAATATTCGAGTCCCCTGATAATCGACGGATCGTAAATAAAATTAGAAAATTTATAATATTCAAATATTTTCATAATTTCTAAAACATCCTGGGTAATTGGAGTTGTGTTTTTCATTTTTTTTTCTAATAACTCGATTTGTTTATCATTTAGGTTTGCACCTTTCGTAAAATCCCCAGACTTATCTTTCCTTCCTTTGCCCAATAATTTTTTTACCTCTGTCCAACCTAGTCGGTCTAATTTATCAAGAGCACGTAATGTTATTGATGATTGTTCAGCAGAATTAATTTTTAATTCATTTAACAATTCTTTAGTAAATTTTCTGGATGAAATCTTAACAGTATATTCGCTTTTGGATAAACCACATTCTTCTAAAATTTCAGAAATTAAAACACATAGCTCCGCATCTGCCTGTAAATTTTTGGTACCAACATAATCAGCATCAAATTGAAGGAACTCTCTATATCTGCCAACGCCTGGTTTTTCATTTCTCCAAACAGTACCTATTTGATAACGCTTGAAAGGTTTTGGAATTTCCAAATAATTCTTTGCAACATACCTTGCTAATGGTGCAGTAAGGTCATATCTAAGTGAAAGCCAATTTTTTCCATCTTTAAATGAGAATACACCCTGATCAGGTCTATCTTTATCAGGTAAAAATTTGCCAATACTATCCGTATACTCGAAGCTTGGTGTTTCGAGATATTGAAAACCGTATTTTCTCATAACTCCTTTAATATTAGAAATTACAAAGTCACGGAGTATTAATTCTCTTTCTTGTCTATCTATAAAACCTAAAGGTAATTCCTTTGAGGGTTTTAGTTTTTTTTCTTTTACCATTTTTTGGTACAGCAGGGTGGATTCGAACCACCGACCCCTAGTTCCACAAACTAGTGCTCTAACCAACTGAGCTACTGCTGCATTCCTTTGTTTTATATTAATTAGTTTTTAATTTAAATTTTTTTATATGATTAATAGCTAAGCAATAGCCTAGCGTGTACAAAATGGTGTTTTGTACTTGAAAAAAGACATGGTTTTTTTTGTTTTTTAATCATGGCTAATAGATATCAAAATATATTTTTTATGCAACAAAGAATTGTATAGGGATATAAAATTAGCCTTAATTTAAAAACTAATATTATTTTTCCCTATACAAAAATTTGTTTGAAATACTATTAAGAGGTTTTTTGCAGATTTACTGCGGAAGGACCCTTGTCCGTATTCTCAACTTCAAACGTTAATTCGTCACCTTCATTTAGATACTTCAAGCCTGCTTCTCTTACAGCTGAAGAATGAACGAACACGTCTTTTTCTTTGTCTTCTCTTTCAATGAAACCATAACCTTTTGTTCCATTGAACCATTTTACTTTACCTTTTAGACTCATTGTTACTTTTCCTTATTTTTGTTTAACTTAGTTGTTGTAAAACTTACAACAACATCCCCTTTAAATTGATTTAATAAGATATGTCAAGTTAATTGATTGAATCAAAATCTAAAGTATTAAACGTTTTTATAGATAAATTGCGGTAGCTTGAAATGGAATCAGGCTACTGACACAGGTCTTATCAAATATGCATCTCTGTGTGAAAAATGCTACAAAATCATTGATGGAGTCAAATTGCTTATAACGTATTAAAATTATAAGTATAATATTAAGCAAATCTTCTACCATGATAAGATTAACTATTATTTCCACATGTATATTATTTAAAATTTTTCTCCCCAACTTTGCATTTGCATCAAATTTAAATCCTGAAAAAATTCTTGATAGTGTCGATGATCTTTACCGTTCAAATACGAGTTATGGTATTCTTACCTTATCAGTGACAACAAAGAATTGGCAAAGAACTCTTACGTTAGAGCAATGGTCCAAAGGAGAAGATAGGCATTTAATCAAGGTATTAAAACCAAAAAAAGAAAAAGATCTTACTACACTTCGTGTTGATAATAATGTTTGGAATTACATGCCCAAAGTTAAGCGTGTTGTTAAAATTCCTTCCTCCATGATGGCATCTTCTTGGATGGGATCACATTTTACTAATGATGACCTGGTCAAACAATCTCGTATGGTTAAAGATTATACTTTTTCTGTAACCTACGAAGGGGAAAGAGAAGGAAAAAATATTGTAGAAATTTCATGTTTTCCAAAAAAGAACGCTGCGGTTGTTTGGGGCAAAGTGGATGTTATTGTTTATCGTGATAACTATATTCCATTAAGTATAATCTATTATGATGAAGATTTACAGCTCTCGCGTACACTCAATTTTACAAATATTCAAATGATGGGCGGTAAGAAGATGCCAGCTCAGATGATAATGATTCCAGTTGACGAACCGGGTGAGTCAACAGCTATTCAGTGGAAAAAAATTCGTTTTGATTTAACAATTAATGATGATTTTTTTTCTTTACGTAAGCTACAACAATAAAGAATGAAAAAAGGGATATGAAAATAACAAAACTCAGTTGGCGTAACTTATGGCGCAATCCCACAAGGACCAATGTGACGATCTTGGCTGTATCTTTATGCATTGCTGTTTTAATTATTTTTCAATCTATGATCGTGGGATTGATTGAAAAAGCTAAATTTACCACAACAAATTTAGTTATTGGCGAGGTGCAGGTTCATGCCGAGGGCTATCTTGATGATCGTTCAATATATAAATCACTACAAAATACAGAAGAAATACATTTAGTTGCAAAAGAAAATAACATCGGCTTGGTCGAACGAAGCTATGGGTTTGGGTTAATTTCTTCAGGAACAAAATCAGCAGGCACGCAGTTTTGGGGAATTAACCCAGAATCAGAGCTTCAGCATTTTGATTTTGCTAACCATATTGATAAAGGAAACTTTTTAACCAATACATCTTTAAAAAAGATTGTATTAGGCAGAAAATTAGCAAGCTCAATAGCAGCGGATATAGGAACAGAATTAGTAGTGTTTGTTCAAGGCGCTGATGGCTCCTTAGGTAATGAACTTTTTTATGTCGCAGGCATCTTAAAAAATATGGCTGACAACGTTGATAGAGGGGCAGCTATGATTTTAAGAAAAGATTTTGATATCTTGTTTTCTGCCAATAATTTAATTCATGAAATTGCTCTAAATTCAAAAGGAAGATTTGAATCTGAAGAAATACAAAAACTTTTATCTGCCAGAACAGCAGACGTGGATGTAGAAACTTGGCAGCAACTGATGCCAACTATTGCTTTAATGACAGAAAAAATGAGTGTTTTTATGCGGACCTTTTTTAGTTTAATATTTGGTATTGCTGCAAGCCTTGGGGTAATGAACACAATGATCATGTCAACATATGATCGGATGAGAGAATTTGGTATCATTAGAGCAATTGGAACAACACCCTGGAGAATATTAAAACAAATATCTTTAGAGGCAATATTATTGACGACTATTGCCTCAGTCATTGGTGTAGTTGTTGGATTGAGTGTAGCTCTATATTTTCAAAAATATGGATTTGATGTTAGCGGCGGTGGAAATATGTCTTTTGGGGGAGTGGTTATGGATCCAGTTTGGAGAGGGAGTATTTCTGTAGGGATTGTTTTACTACCAGTTGTGTTATTGATGTTAGTAAGTGTTGTAGCGTCAATATATCCAGCAAGCATTGCAGCTCGCATTAAACCCGTGGAGGCTATTCATTATAAACCATGAAATCCAAATTATTAATGATCATAAAAATTGGGTGGCTCAGTATTTGGCGCAACAAAAGACGTACATTAATTTCATTGTTTTCTATTGTAATTGGCACAGGAATCCCAACTTTTTTTGTATGTGTTGCTTGGGGATTTTATGCAGGACTTATTGATGATGTAGCACGTTTGATGGCAGGACATGTAACCTATGAACATGTGGACTATCGTAATTCACCTTCCAATGACCTTTGGGTAGACGATATTCAAAAAATTAATAAAGCTTTAAATAATAACGCTGAAGTTTTGTCGACAAAACAAATAGTAAATTTACAAGGTGTAGCTCATACAGCTAAAGGTTCTGTTGGAACAGCATTAATGGGAATAGAGCCGTCAAAAGAAATTGCAGTTTCTTTTTTACCGGAATCCATTGTCAAAGGAAAATATTTATCAGAAGGAGATGGTCGTTGGGTCATTATAGGAAATAAATTAGCAGAAAGTCTCAATGTTAGTGTTGGAAAAAAATTTGTTTTTACTACAAACGATGTTAAAGGCGAATTAGTTGAAGAACTGCTTCGTGTCAAAGGTATTTTTAAAACTGGATCTAAAGAAATCGATGGTCATTTTGTACAAAGTGATATTAATCTTACCAGAATGGTTGCTGGTTTAAGTAGCAATGATGTCTCACAATTGGGTATTATTGTAAAAAATCCTGATATTCACGAGCGCTTACTTAAAGAGTTGCAGAAAACACTAGCAAAAAAAAATGGAGTATTTTTATCTTGGCAGAAAATAATGGCCGATGTAGCAACAACGATTCGTATGGATAGAACTGCTATTTCATCTATTATGGTTTTGCTGGTTGTAATTGTGCTTTTTACTATGTTTAGCACTATCCTGATGTCTACTCTTGAACGCAAAAGAGAAT
>Ga0187833_10007070_pt1 | contig 10211 bp, 13 predicted proteins | sample ETNtaG_37_FD_167968 | JGI IMG/M metagenome (GOLD analysis project Ga0187833, IMG submission 167968) | Marine microbial and viral communities from oxygen minimum zone, Eastern Pacific Ocean - ETNP2014_SV_400_PacBio MetaG (Illumina Assembly) | ecosystem: Environmental > Aquatic > Marine > Hypoxic... | reverse complement strand
AACTGGATGGAAGTAAAATATCCTTGGCTCATCGAAGAAAAAAAAAGAATAAAAGAATTTGTTGTTGATAATAAAAAACCTTTTCTTGGTTTTTGTTTAGGATGCCAGCTTTTAGGCGAGGTGGTTGGAGGCAAAGTAGTAAAATCAGATCCTTCCGAAATTGGCATTATGAATGTTGATTTTTTAAAGGATAAAAAGAAAGATACTCTTTTTTCTACGTTTCCTGATAAAATTAAAGCTCTACAATGGCATTCGTATGAAGTTAAAAATCTTGAAAATAACAAAGATATTACCTTACTAGCATCATCTCCAACAACTACATTTCAAATTTTTAAATACCAAAATCATGCTTATGGAATTCAATTTCATATTGAAGCTAAAAACAACACAGTTGCAGATTGGGGATGTGTACCTGAATATAAATCTGCTTTAGAGGCTCAGTTTGGTGACGGAGCCTTAGAAAAGTTTGATCAAGAAGCCAAAGCAAACATGAAACAAATGAACAATTTTTCAGCTATTTTATATTCTAAATTTAAAAGTGGAATTTTAGGATATTAGTTTAATAGCAGACTCTTAAAAGCTATTTTCTTTTTTAAGCGGGTTTGTTCATTGAGTCAAAAAACTCGGCATTATTTTTTGTATTTTTCAATTTAGAAATTAAAAATTCTATAGCATCCAATGTACCCATTGAGCTTATTATCCTTCTTAAAACATTCATCTTTTGGAGATCTTCCTTTTTAAAAAGAAGCTCTTCTCTTCTTGTTCCAGATTTTGTGATATCAACGGCCGGATAAATTCTCTTATCATGAACTTTTCTATCCATAATTACTTCGCTATTACCAGTCCCTTTAAATTCTTCAAAAATTACTTCATCCATTCTGCTACCAGTATCAATTAAAGCTGTAGAAATTATCGTAAGTGATCCACCTTCTTCTACATTTCTAGCTGCGCCAAAAAATCTCTTTGGTCTCTGAAGTGCGTTCGCGTCAACTCCTCCTGTTAAGACTTTGCCAGAGCTAGGAACAACAGCATTATATGCTCTACCAAGTCTTGTGATGGAATCTAAAAGAATTATCACGTCTTTTTTATGTTCTACTAGTCTCTTGGCCTTTTCGATAACCATTTCGGCAACGGCCACGTGTCTTGACGCCGGTTCATCAAATGTAGAACTGACCACTTCCCCTTTTACGGTTCTTTGCATGTCTGTAACTTCTTCTGGCCGTTCATCGATTAATAAAACCATAAGATAACATTCTGGATAATTGCTGGCTATCGAATGGGCAATATTTTGAAGCATTATTGTTTTCCCTGCCTTTGGTGGAGAAATTATTAAAGACCTCTGTCCTTTTCCAATAGGAGCAATTAGATCAATGATTCTTTGGGTTAAATCTGGTTTTTTTTCAGTTTTTGCGTCTTCAGTTTCCATCCTTAATTGTTTGTTTGGATAAAGGGGAGTTAAATTATCAAATGCAATTTTATTTTTTGCTTTTTCTGGACTTTCAAAATTTATTTGATCAACTTTAAGTAAAGCAAAGTATCTTTCTCCATTTTTAGGAGATCTCACTTGACCTTCTATAGAATCTCCTGTTCTTAAGCCAAATTTTCTAATTTGACTTGGGCTAACATAAATATCATCTGGACCAGGCAAATAGTTTGACTCGATTGCCCGCAAAAAACCGAAGCCATCTTGTAAAACTTCTAAAACGCCACCTGCGGTAATTTCTTCTTTATTCTCCGCAAGCTTTTTTAATATAGCAAATAGAATTTCCTGTTTTCTTAATGTGCTAGGATTTTCTATTTCAAGTTTTTCAGCTTTGACAATAAGCTCTTCGGAGCTAGTATTCTTAAGTTCTTGGATGTTCATAATTTTATTGATTGTCTTGGAGATACGATAAGGCGAATATAGTTACTATTTGACAATATTTCAAGTCTACAATGGTTTATAAACTATTACAAAAATGATTAAAATCAACAAAACAGTAGGTATTTCGTTGATTGTTCTATAAAATTTTTCTGAACATACGTTGTTATTTTCAGCAAATTTTCTTAAACAATTAAATAAAAAGAAATGATAAATAGTTAAAATGACCACAAAAAGTAACTTTAGCTGCAACCAAAGAGAGCTCAAATTATCTATTCCAATAGCGTGAATCAGCAACCCGCCAAAAATCCAAGATGCAATCATCGCAGGATTCATAATATAAATAAAAAGCCTTTTTTCCATGACTTTAAAAATAGACATCAAATCTTCAGATTTGTTTTTTGCAACAGCCTCGCTGTGATAAACAAAAATTCTTGGTAAATATAAAAGTCCTGCCATCCAAGAAATAACAGCTATTAGATGAATTGATTTAAATAATAAATAGGTGTTCATTTTTCTAAAATAAATTTTTTCATAACTCTAAACAAGGACATTTTACATATTTGTTAGGACACATTAATGATGAAACAAAATTGCCCCTTGTTTCTTGTTTTAGAACTAGTTCTGTAAGCCCTTTAATAAAATTCTCCTCTATTCCTAGCGCTGGCACTCTCCTGTAAAAACCACAACCATTTTTTTCAGCTAATTTTTTATATTCTATATCTAATTCTACTAATGTTTCTGAGTGTTCTGACACAAAGGCTATGGGCACTATAACAATGCCTTTTCTTTCTTTAGAATATTTAACAATTACTTCATCTGTGGATGGCCCAATCCATTTTAGGGAGCCCACACGACTTTGATAACTTATTACATAATTTAAGTTTTTATTCTCTAAATTAGACATTATTTTTTTAACAGTTTCCTCAACTTGCCATTGGTAAGGATCTCCTTTTTTTATTTTATTTTTCGGCAAGCCATGAGCAGAGAAGATTAACTTAAAATTATTACCTTCCATTGCTTTTATAGTTTTTTTAATGAGCAAAATGTGCGAAACTATAAAATTATTTTCTGTGGGATAACAACAAACAGTTTTGGTTTTAATATAATAATTTTCTTTTTTGCATAAATCTCTCCATTCGTTAATAGAGGATCCCGAAGTTGAGGCTGAATATTGGGGATAAAGAGGCAAAAGTATTATCTTTTCTGGATTATATTCTCTAACTTTTTTAATTACATCTGAAGCTCGTGGATGCCAATATCTCATTACTACGAAACATTTGTAATTGCCTTTTTTTGACAAATTCTTTTCTAAACTCTTTGCCTGATCTTGTGTCAATTCAAGGATTGGAGATTTATTTCCAATTTCTTTGTATATACTTTTTGCAATTGGAGCCCTTTTTTTAGAAATAAATTTTGCTAATGGGCGCCTAAAAATAGATGGAATATTAATTATTGCGGGGTCATTAAATAAATTAAAAAGAAACGGTTCGACGCTTTCTTGTTTATCGGGACCTCCTAGATTAAATAGTATTACAGCTTTTTTCATTAAGTTTTTTTTTCCCTAATAATATTAATTATATACTTTACCATGTTTGGATCGGTTTCTGGTAAAATGCCATGGCCCAAATTAAATATATAAGGGTACCCGGAAAAAACATCTAAGTAATAACCAACATTTTTTTTTATATTTTCTTTACTGGTTAATAAAATTTTAGGATCCAATCCTCCTTGGATGGGCAAGTTGTTAGCTTTGTTTTTTATCCACTCAGGATCAATTTCATAATCAATACTAATTGCATTCGGCTTAACGATCGAGCAAAATTCCTTATAGTCTTCTTTTTTGATACCTTTGGGAAAACAAATAATCGGTATGCCTTTTTTTTTTATATGATTAACAATTTTTAGAGTTGGAGAATAACAATATTCGTTTAGATCGTCCTTCGATAATAATCCAGCCCAGGAATCAAAAAGCTGTATAACGTTTGCTCCCGCATCTATTTGTTTGTCAACATGTAAACATATAACATCTTCTAGTTTTGTAATTAAATTATTTAATAAATTTTTATCACTTAAAATTTTATTTTTATTAAATTTTTTTTTTGGTGATTGTTTATGAATCATATAAAGAAGCAATGTCCAAGGAGCGCCAGCAAAACCTATTAGGCTTTTATTTTTATAATCCATATTATTTTTCAAAAGACCCAAGCCTTTGTAGACCGGCTTAATACGATTTATAAAATCATTTTTTTTAACGTTAAGAATTAAATCTAAATTAAGATTTCCAAGAATCGGTCCTATATTTTTTTTAAATGTAATTTTTTGACCCAGGCCGTAAGGAATAATTAATATATCAGAAAACAATATTATAGCATCCAAATCAAATCTTTTAATTGGCAACAAGCTTATTTTATTTACTAATTTTTTGTTTAAACAAAGATTAACAAAGTTTGGATTATTTTTTCTAATTTCTCGAAATTCTACTAAATATCTGCCCGCTTGTCTCATAAACCAAATAGGAATGTTTGTGTATTTTTTATTTTCCAAACAATTATTTAATCTTCTCATAAATAAAATATAAACAGAGATATTATTAGTATTATAGTATGTTGATAACTTTAATTAATTATTTTACACAATTTTTTCAATATTTATTAACAAAATAAAACTTAAAACTATCTTTTATTTTAAGAAAATATTTAAATATTCTAACAATTAACATTATTTATATTTAATTTTTCACTTATAATTATATGTTAATTGTTATTGATAAATTTTAATAAAATTGAAGATAAAAAAAAAAAATCAAACAATGTTAACAATTAATTAATTTATTAACAGTTTATAAATGAGCAAAACATACGAAGTTTATCTTGTTTCAGATTCAACTGGAGAGACATTAGATAGAATTTTTTTAGCTTTACAAGCCCAATTTATAAATTTTAAACATATATCTCATCAATATGCATTTACAAGAACAGAAAATCAAATAACAAAAATATTGGACATTTGTAAGAAAAAAAAAAATTCTATTATTTTATATACTATTGTTGATACTCAATTAGCCAAGTTTCTAGTGGCAAAAAGCAAAAATGAAAACATACCTTGTTTCGGAGTGTTGGGCGATTTAATATTAAGGTTTTCAAAGCTATTACACCAAGAAGCATCACATATACCCAGCGGACAACATGTGCTTGATGAGGATTACTATAAAAGGATCGAAGCAATTCAATTCACAATGGGCCACGATGACGGAAAGATAACAAGTGATATAGAAAAATCAGATGTCGTGCTTCTGGGCATAAGCAGAACAAGCAAGACGCCAATATCAATTTATTTGGCAAACAGAGGATACAAAACATGCAATATACCAATAATAAATAAAAACTCTATTCCCGACAAATTAACAAAAAATTCTAAAGCCTCATGTGTAGTAGGATTAATAGCAGAACCATCAAGGTTGTTAGATGTAAGAAAAAATAGAATGAACTTTTTGAGTGAAAAAAAACCAGGCTGGTATACAGATATAGAAAAAATCAGGCTAGAAGTTGAAATGTCAAAAAATATTTTTAAAAAAAATAACTGGCCAATTATAGACGTTACAAGAAAATCTGTGGAGGAAAGCGCGGCTTCAATAATAAAAATTTATGATATTGTTCACTCCCGATGATAAAAAATATAATTTTAGCATCAAGGAGCGAAGTAAGAAAAACAATATTAGAAAAAAATGGGATAAAATGTGAAGTCATCCCGGCAAAAATAAACGAAGACCAGATAAAAGAGTCACTTTTAAAAATAAGTGCTACGCCGAAGTCAATTTCTAAAAATTTAGCAGAAATAAAAGCAAACAAAATTAGTGAAAAAAAACACGACAAACTCGTATTAGGAGCAGATAGCGTTATAGATTTAAATGGAGAACTTATTTCAAAGCCCTCAAATAGAGAAGAGGCTTTTAAGATACTTCGAAAATTAAACGGTCAAAAACACCAATTAATAAGTTCTGCTTGTATATCCAAAAATGGATCTATGATTTGGAACTCTACCGAAACTTCAGCTTTAACAATGAAACAGCTTAATTTAGATGAAATTAAATCATATTTAACAAAAATAAGAGATAAAGAATTATATGCTTATGGAGTTTACCAAATTGAAGCAGATGGCAGATCCTTGTTTTCAAAAATAGAAGGAGACGAAGACACCATTATGGGTTTGCCAGCTAAACAAATAAAAAAATATTTAAACACAATTATATGAAAAAATATTTAGTTATAGGAAATCCAATTGAGCATTCTTTATCACCCCAATTACACAATTATTGGATCAAGCAAAATAATATAAATGCTATTTGTGATAAGAGGCAGCTTGGTGAAAACGATATTAAAGGAATAATAAATGAAATTAAAAATACTAAGATTAATGGAACGAATGTAACGGTTCCATTCAAAAAATCTGTAATTCCCTTTCTTGATCAATTAACTCCCCTTGCAGATGAGGCTCAATCAGTAAATACAATTTTTAAGAAAGATGATCATGTTATTGGAGACAACACAGATATTGGTGGATTTGAGTGTGCTTTGAAGTACATTAATTATAATGTAAAAAATAAGAAGGTATTTGTTCTAGGAGCCGGGGGCGTTGTTTCCTCAATTATTATAGTTTTAAAAAGATTGGGGGCATCCAAAATTTTTTTGAGCAACAGAACAAAGGAAAAGGCGGATAATTTAAAAAAAAATTATTCTTATTTAAAAATTGTTGACTGGGGGCAAAGTGTTGATTTTGATATGATTATTAATGCAACAAGTTTAGGTTTGAAAAATGACGATCATATAGAATTAGATTATAATAAAGTTGGATCAGGCAAATTATTTTATGATGTTATTTATAATCCAAGCAAAACAAATTTTCTTTTGAAAGGCAAAGAATCGGGCAATCAAATTGAAAATGGCAAGATGATGTTTATTTATCAAGCTCAACTAGCATTTAAAATTTGGCACAATATTTTACCAACAATTGACAATAAAATAATTAAATTACTAGACACATGATTAGAATTGCCGTTCTAGGAGATATTGGTTCAGGCAAAAGTTATGTAGCCAAAAAATTTGGTTACCCGGTTTTTAATGCAGATATTGAGGTTGCTAAATTATATAAAAAAAACAGAAAATATCATAAGAAATTAAAAAAAGTGCTTCCTAAATATATAACTTCTTTTCCTATTAAAAAAACCGAAATCTCCAAGGCCATTATGGACGACCAACATAATTTAAAAAAGATCGTCAAAATTGTTCATCCCGAGGTTCGATCTAGAATGAATAATTTTATTAAAAAAAATAAAAATGAAAAAATTGTTATTTTGGATATTCCATTATTAATGGAGAATAAAATTAACAAGAAAAATGATATTTTGATTTTTATAGATGCTAAAAAAAAAGAAATCAATAAAAGATTAAGAAAAAAAACAAATTTTAATTTAGAGACTTTTAAAAAATTTAAAAAACTTCAGCTTTCTTTAAAATTCAAAAAGAAACAATCAGATTTTGTGATAAAAAATGATTTTAAAAATAATTCTATTAAAACAAATGTTAGAAAAGTATTAGAAAAAATTTTATAAAATGATCGAAATTGTTCTAGATACCGAAACAACAGGTCTTTCAGTAAAAGAAGGACATAGAATAGTTGAAATTGGATGTATTGAACTTAAGAATCAAATTCCAACTAAAAGATTATTTCATTGTTTGTTAAATCCGGGAAGAAAAGTTTCTGAGGACGCATTTAAAATCCACGGCTATTCGGATGAATTTTTATCAAATAAAAAAAAATTTTCGAAAATTGCTAATGATTTTTTAGAATTTATAAATAATAAAAAATTGATCATTCATAATGCGGACTTTGACCTTTCACATCTAAATAATGAATTAACAATAATTGGCAAAGATATAATAAAAAAAAACAGAGTTATTGATACCTTGGAGTTAGCTCGAACAAAATTTCCAGGCTCTGCAATCAATTTGGATTCTTTATGCAAAAAATTTAGAATTAATTTTTCAAAAGAACAAAGACATAATGCATTGGCGGACTGCGAATTATTGTCCAAAGTTTATATTAATCTAATAGATCAAAAAGAACCTACCTTAAATTTTTTATTAAAAAAGGAAGTTGAAGACTTGAAAAAAAAAGATATGAAATTTATAAAATATTCAAAAAAAGTTATTAAACCAACATCTAACGAAATACAATTACATAATAATTTTTTGAAAAACGAGCTAAAAAAAAGCTTTTTTAGTTAATTAAATTTTTCTTTATATAGCTTTTCAAAATCAACTTTTCTTTCAATTTTAACCTCTGGAAAACCAGATTTATTTATCAATGTAATAAATAAATTTTCAAGTCTTGGATAAATTTCATTTGGTACATCGCTTAAAACAATTTTTTCCATTTCTTTTTTATCTGTTATTTTTTCATCAATTCTAATTACTGCAGCATAAGTAATTTCAAAATTAGACTTTTTTTTCTCCAATTTAGTTTCATGAAATTTTGAAATAATATTTATTTCGATCATATTATTTTTCAAAAATTTACTATTAATATCTAGAGTTAAATTATATTTTAAAATATTGTCTTTGGTTTGGAGATATGTTTCTATATCTGGTGTCTCACAGGAAATGTCTTTTGCAAATTCTGTTAATATTTTATACTTTTTTGTCATTTCCGATCTTTGTCCAAATCTTCATATTGACCCTCGATAACATCTTTTTTTGTTTTTTTGTATGTTCTGGGTTTTTTTGTAAATCTTTCTATAATCAATTTTCTGGTGAAAGGAAATATTAGTAAAAAGCCCAATAAATCAGTTGCAAATCCTGGAAGAATTAAAAGAAATGCGGCAAAAGCTATTGTTGCTCCAGTAACAATTTCATAGACTGGAACTTCGTCTCTGGCTAACCGAGGAAAAGCCGATTTCAAAGCATTAAATCCTTCGTGCCTTGCGTATATAATTCCTGTTAGAGCGGTAATTATTGTAAATGCAATGGTTTTATAAATACCAATTACTGATCCAATTTTAATAAATAAATATATTTCAATTAATGGAACAGCTATAATAAGTAATAAGAATGTATTCATTTTCTTTAGAATATATATTTTGCAGGTTGATATAAGCTATTATACTAAATAAAATAAAATTTTACAAAAAACATATGAACAACGGTTTCGAATATTTTGACATTATCTTGTTAGCGATAATAGCGGGGTTTATTATATTGAGATTAAGAAGCATACTTGGCCGAAGAACTGGTCATGAAAAAAAAGCTTTGGGAAATCTTTTTGGCAAAAAGGCAAGACAAAATGACGCTGAAGAAAAAGTTGTTAATTTAAGCTCAAGCAAACTTGATAATGTGGCGAAAGAACAGTTTACTAAAGGTGCAAAAGCGGCCTATGAAATGATTGTAACTTCCTTTGCTAAAGGAGATAAAAAAACTTTAAAACCTCTTCTAAATAAAGAGATATACCAAAATTTTTCTGATGAAATTGATCATAGAAAAAAAGAAGACTTGAAATCAGAATTAACATTTGTTGGTGTTAAATCTGCGGAAATTAAGAATTTTGAAAAAAAAAATAATATTTATACTTTTACGGTGAATTTTGTTAGTGAAATTATAACTTGCAAAAAAGATAAAAATAATAAAATTATAGAAGGTAACCCAGATATAATTAAAACGGTTAATGATGTTTGGAAATTTTCAAAGAACATGTGGAGCAGTGATCCAAATTGGTATTTAGTAGAAACACAAGTTTAATTTGAATAAAAAAACCACACCCCAAGATCTTAAAGCATGGAAAGAATTTACTTCGAATAAAGAAACAGTTGAAGACAAAGATTACTATTTAGATCAAAAAAAAACATCTAAGCCAAAAATTAAAAAAATCGATTTGCATGGTCTATCCTTAAATGAAGCTAATAAAAAAATTGAAATGCTTGTTAACAAATGTTTTGCTGAAGGCGTTGAGAAGATGATAATAATAACTGGCAAAGGCACAAGGTCTAAAATTGTTAATAATCCTTACGTTTCTAGAGACTTGAGTATTTTAAAAAATTCAGTGCCCAATTATATAAATACTAATTCAAAAATTAAAAATAAAATTGTGAGCATATCAAAAGCAGAAATAAAAGATGGTGGCGATGGTGCATTTTATATATTTCTAAAGAAGCTATAGAATAAATTTTGATAAGTCTGTATCTCTAACTAATTCACCCAAGTTTTTCTGAACATATTTTTTATCAATAATAATTTTTTCACCACTTCTGTCTGTGGCAGTAAAACTTATTTCGTCTAGGACTTTTTCTATAATAGTG
>Ga0187833_10007068_pt1 | contig 10212 bp, 7 predicted proteins | sample ETNtaG_37_FD_167968 | JGI IMG/M metagenome (GOLD analysis project Ga0187833, IMG submission 167968) | Marine microbial and viral communities from oxygen minimum zone, Eastern Pacific Ocean - ETNP2014_SV_400_PacBio MetaG (Illumina Assembly) | ecosystem: Environmental > Aquatic > Marine > Hypoxic... | reverse complement strand
GTTATGATTGAGCTACCGTTCTAGTTTCCGCAGCTGTGGCGGAGAGAGTGGGATTCGAACCCACGGTACCTGTGAGGGTACACACACTTTCCAAGCGTGCGCCTTAAACCACTCGGCCATCTCTCCATGACTTGAATAGTGTGGAGCAATGATTAAATCAGGGCATCAAATTCATTGCTTTCATAAACTCATAAATCAAAGTATAAAACAAAAAAAATCAGACATGAAGTATTAAGTGATTACTGTTGATTTTCGTATCGTTAAATTTTAATGATATAAATAAATTATTTAATTTTCGGTCTATACCAAGATTTTTTTCCGATAATAAAATTATAAAGCCCCGAAAATCTCATCAAATAAATTTTTTTCTTTAATTAATACAATTTCATTTATATCGCTCACAATTATCTATACAAAAGCACAGTTTTCTAATAAAGATCTTTTATCATTTAAAATTGTCTCAAAAAAGTTTTAAGCATCATTGATACAAAGATAATAATCAAATAAACGTAATTTTTTAGCTATTTATTGATTAAGTAAAATAAATGTAGTTTGTTCATTTTTTTTTTTATATTTTAAAGTCAATATACTTATATGATAAAATTAAAAAAAAAAGTTCAATTTTATTTTAAAAAAATTTTCCAATTAGTTTTCATACTAATTTACGGAAGCATAAAGCATGAAAGAAGTGATGTTATTTCTAATAATATTATTAAAAAAAAAATTGAAAATATTATTTCAGATATTAAAGGTTCCAAAAATTATTTTTCTTACAAAATTAAGAATGGTAGAGTTTATACGGATTACGTTGAACATGTTGCAATTATTGATGGTAATACTTTAGTCAACGAAGCTTCATATCAACAAGTTTCTGGAGAATTAAAAAATGCTGAGGAAAATATAGTTTTAACCAAAGGAACTCCGAGAGTAAAAAAAAAAATAAATGGACGAGTCCTTTCCTTAGTTCAGGGAGCAAGTGGTAATAAAAATTATTTTCATTGGGTGTTTGATATTTTGCCAAAAATAAAATTGTGTTCAGAACATTATCCATTAAAGGAAATAGATTTCTTTTATACTCCAAGCTTGCAAAATTTTCAAAAACAAACTCTTTCAATATTAAATATTGATGAAAATAAAATTTTAAATAGCAAAACAAACAGACATATTGAAGCAAGAGAACTTATTGTTGTTGATCACCCTTGGTATCATAAAGGATTCATTCTTGATGAAGTAGAATTTTTACCTACTTGGATTATTCATTGGCTAAGAGATATCTATTTAAAGTGTGCCAAACAATTTGAAAATAATGAAAAAATTTATATTGATAGAACGGAATCCGAATTTAAACATTGCCAAATTCAAAATAATAATGAAGTTTTTAATTTTTTAAAAGAAAAAGGTTTTTCAAAATACAGAACTGGAGAACTGTCCTTCTTTGAACAAATTTATCTCTTTAATAATGCAAAATTTATTATTGGAGCCCACGGTGCAGCATTTACTAACTTGGCATTTTGCGAACCAAATACAAATATTATTGAAATAAAACCTTCAACACATCCAAATAATGTAAATAAAAGAATAAGTCAGATCAATAATTTAAATTATAGATTGATAAAGACAAAAGAATTAGATGAAAATCAGAGAAGATTAGGAGATATATATTTACCTATAAAGGAACTTGAACAATGTATAATAAATTTTGGTTAACTTAAAGTTCGTTGGTTACTTAATATATTTTTTAGATTATTTAATAAAAATAAGTAAAATAATTTTTTAGAAGAATTAAAGATTTATAAAAAGATGATAAAATATTGTTTAAAATGATCTCTTTTCTCACTTCTTTTTTTTGAAAAATTAATTGGTTTCAATATAAATAATCTTGAGTAATATGTTAAACAAGATTCGTTTAATAAATTAAAAGGAGCGATTTATGGAATGGCTTGTACTTGTAGGTGTAATAGGAATAGCGTATTATCTATATCAGTAAAAATTTCAAAAAAAATTGAATTTAGTTGTGGGATGATATCGGGTTCCGCGTATTAGGAGTATGTTTAAGAAATAATTCTTTTGCGAATTCAAATGCTACTTAATTATGTATAAGTAATTAATTGACATTAATGTTAAAATTCTTAAGTTAAGCTATAATTTAATTAAGTTATATCGATAACTGAAAGGAGAACCTAATGTGGACAGTAGTTTTAGTTGGAGCAGCTTTGGTTTGGTATTTTCAAAATCAGTAATCAATAGATTTTCTGATATAAGCCGTATTCTAAGATATTATAAGAATTTTTGGTGCGCGCGCGCTTGTTTTGGGTGTGCACCAAGAGTCTGGGATATGGTTTAAAGTGACCTCTTTTCTCACTTTTTTTTTGAAAAATTAAATGGTTTCAATATAAAAAATCTTAAGTTATATATTGAGCAAGATTCGTTTAATAAATTAAAAGGAGCGATTTATGGAATGGGTAGTTCTAGCCGCAGTAGTGTGGTACGTGTGGTCTCAGCAGTAATAAAAAGATCACCAAAATAATTTAAATTATTTTTTTTGAACAAGTTTAGAGGGAGTGTTGGTAAAAGCGCACTCCCTCTTTATTTTGTGTCTAAAAATGAGTTTTTTTCAATAAATTGATAAACAAGAAATAAATTAATAAAAAGTCTAAATTGGTTAGGATTATCAGCCTTGTTTTAAGTATAAAAAATTAGATCATTTTATTTAGATTCAAAAAAATGGTAATTTCTTCTTTTCCAAAAGAAAATAAAAATGTTATCAAAATCAGAAAAAAAAAATTATAGAGCAGATTCGATAAAAATTCTCAAAGGCTTAGAAGCAGTTAAAAAAAGACCAGGGATGTACATCGGTGATACCGATGATGGTACTGGTTTGCATCACATGGTTTATGAGGTGGTGGATAATTCTATAGACGAGGCTTTAGCCGGTTACTGTAAAAATATAAAAATTGAAGTTAATAAAGACGGAACCTTAAGCGTATTGGATGATGGTAGAGGTATTCCAGTAGATATCCATAAAGGTGAAAGAAAATCTGCTGCAGAAGTAATTATGACTCAATTGCACGCGGGAGGAAAATTTGACCACAATTCATATAAAGTATCAGGGGGATTACATGGGGTAGGTGTTTCGGTAGTTAATGCTTTATCTGAGAAATTAAAGTTAATAGTTTATAGAGATAAAAAAGAGCATTATATAGAATTTAAAGATGGAAAAGCTCTCTCCCCATTAAAAGTTATTGGAAAAACCAATAAAACTGGAACTTTGATAAATTTTTTACCTTCAAAAAAAATTTTTTCTTCCACAACATTTAGTTCATTGATCATTCAAAAAAGACTGAGAGAATTAGCCTATTTAAATAGAGGTATAAGGATATCTATCGTTGACAAAACCGGATCCAAACCTAAAGAATTTGTAAATAAATATGATGGTGGAATTGATGAATTTGTAGAATTTTTAGATAATAAAAAAGAAAAACTTCTTAATAACAATGGAAATGAACTATTCAAAAAACCCATCTTAATTACAGGTAAAAAGGGAGATGTAATAGTAGAAAGCTCTATTAGATGGAACGCTGGTTATTCTGAAGAAGTGCTTGCCTTTACCAATAACATTTTCCAAAAAGATGGGGGAACGCATTTACTGGGATTTAGGAGTGCATTGACTAGGGTGATCAATAGATATGCAAAAGAAAACAGTCTTCTGAAAAAAAATAAAATTGCTCTATCGGGCGATGATATTAGGGAAGGATTAACAACAGTTCTATCGATCAAAATGCCTGATCCAAAATTTTCATCTCAAACAAAAGATAAATTAGTTTCATCAGAAATTAGATTAATAATTGAATCAATTATTAATGAAAAATTATCCACTTGGTTTGATCAAAACCCCCCTATTGTCAAAGTTGTTTTAGCAAAAGTAATTAATGCTGCCGTAGCAAGAGACGTTGCTAGAAAAGCTAGAGAAAATGTCAGACGTAAGGGAGCATTAGAATTAACAGGACTTCCCGGAAAACTTGCTGATTGCCAAGATGGGAAAGCAGAAAACACTGAACTATTTATTGTGGAGGGAGATTCAGCCGGAGGTTCAGCGAAACAGGGCAGAAATAGAAAATTTCAAGCTGTTCTACCGTTAAGAGGAAAAATTTTAAATACTCACATTGATAACAATGGCTTGTCAAAAATAAATGGAAATGAAAAAGATTATCAAACCAAGATCCTTTCAAAAATGATGTCATCAAATGAAATTGTTACTTTGATCAATGCACTTGGCGTAGATCCAAAAAATTTCGAAATTGACGATTTAAGATATGGTAAAGTTATTATTATGACCGATGCAGATGTCGATGGTTCACATATAAGAACTTTATTGTTGACTTTTTTTAACAACTATCCATTTCATAAACTTATTGAAAACGGCAACATTTTTCTTGCTCAGCCGCCACTCTATAGAATTTCAAAAGGAACAAAAAACGTATATATTAAAGACAATAAAGAACTAGAAAGCTTTATTATAAAATCTTCGGAGAAATCTAAAAAAATTGATAAGAACTCCAGTAAATATAAAGCTTTCATCGATAATGAAAAATCGAAAATGAGCATTCAAAGATTCAAGGGCCTTGGTGAAATGAACCCAGAAGAACTATGGAGTACTACTCTCAATCCAGAAACCAGAACTTTGTTAAAAGTTGAATATTCAAAACAGACAAAAATAAAATCTAAAGATGATCAAAAATTAATACAAACTTTAATGGGCAATGATGTAGCTCCTAGAAAAGATTTTATTATTAGCCGAGCTTTGGACGTTTCAAATCTAGATATTTAATTTAATGAATTTAGACAAGTTGTTTAAATCTTCGAAAGATTTTCAACTTGACAAGAGTACCTTTGTAAATCTGAGGTGGGTGGCGCTACTAGGTCAGTTTGCTACTCTTAATGTTTCAAAATTAGTTTTTCAATTTGATTTTTATTTTTTAGTTTGCAGTTTTATAGTGGGTATCGGTGTTCTAACTAATTTGTTTCTTCAATTTAAAATAAAACAAAATCAGCTAAACAATAACCTTTCTACGATTTATTTAGCTTATGACATTGTTCAATTGGGAATCTTAATCTATCTTACGGGAGGAGTAACTAATCCGTTCATATTTTTAATGATTATACCTTCGGTATTTTCTTCAATCTATTTAAAATTATCCAGCACCATTAATTTGGTTGTCATAACTATATTTGTCATAATTATTTTAACTTTTTTTCATTTTGATTTACCAAATCCGGTGAATTTATATTTCCACGTTCCCGATTATTATTTATATGCTATTCCATTGGCAATAATTATAGGCCTAATATTTTTGGTTTATTTTGGTTCGAAATTTGGAGGAGAATCTAGAAAAAGGAAAGAAGCCCTAGATAACATTCAAAATATTATGGCAAAAGAACATGAGTTGTCGTCTTTAGGTGCACAAGCAGCCGCAGCAGCCCATTCTTTAGGAACGCCGCTATCTACCATATCCTTAGTTGTAAAAGAATTAAAAGAAGAACTAAAGGGCAACAACAAATTAGAAAAAGAGATTGATCTATTAATTAGCCAAAGTGAAAGATGTAATCAGATATTAAAAAAATTATCCATAAACCCACATTTGAGAGATGAATTTATTGGTTTTAAAGCTTCTTTTCATGATTACTTAAGTGAAATTATCCGAACATTTCAAGAAATAAGTAAAAAAAAATTTTTTTTTAATACTACAGAAAATAAGAATTCAATTAAGTTCAAAAGATCTATTGAAATAAATTATGGTTTAAGAAACTTTATCGGTAATGCGAGCAAATTTTCTAAACAAAAAGTAGAAGTAAAGTTAATAAGTGATGAAAAAAATACTGAAATACAAATTAGTGATGATGGACCTGGTTTTCCAAATGATATAATTGATAAACTTGGTGAACCTTATATTGTATCTGCCTATCAAGAAAATAAGTCAAGAATGGGTTTGGGATTAGGAACATTTATTGGCAAAACATTATTAGAAAAAAATTATGGAAAAATAAATTTTAAAAACGCTTCAAAAATGAATGGTGCGCTTGTTAATATAACTTGGCATAATACTGATTTAAAAAGAATTTAATTTAAAGATTTTAAGGTTTTTTTGTTAAACAGATTGCTTAGTTGGTCAATCATTACATCACCTAGTTCTTGAACATCGGCAATTTTGATTGCTTTATTATAATATCTGGATACATCGTGACCAATTCCTATGGCTAAAATTTCTATATTAGATTTGTCTTCAATAAATTTGACCGTTTGTTTCAAATTTTTTTCTAAATAGTCTCCCGGATTTGTGGATAGAGTCGAATCGTCAACTGGAGCTCCGTCTGAAATAACCATAATAATTTTTCTTTCTTCTTTCCTTTTCTTAATTCTGTTGAGAGCCCATTTAATTGCTTCTCCATCAATATTTTCTTTTAGAATTCCTTCTTTTAGCATGAGACCAATATTTTTTTTTGATTGTCTCCAGGGTGAATCCGCAGATTTATAAATTATATGCCTCAAATCATTGAGTCTACCTGGATTAGTAGGTTTTTTATTCAAATTCCATTTTTCTCTACTTTGCCCACCCTTCCAATTTTTTGTAGTAAATCCTAATATTTCGACCTTAACCGAACAACATTCCAATGTTCTTGACAAGATGTCGGCACAAATAGCAGCAATAGTAATTGGTCTACCGCGCATTGAACCAGAATTATCAATAAGTAAAGTAACAATCGTATCTTTAAATTCTGTATTTTTTTCTTTCTTAAATGAAAGCGGATTAAACGGATCAATTATGACTCTTGTTAATTTGGAACTATCTAATAACCCTTCTTCAAGATCAAATTGCCAGGATCTATTTTGTTTTGCCAACAATTTTCTTTGTAATTTGTTAGCTAATTTTGCTATTATGTTCTGAAAACCTGTTAATTGTTGATCAAGATTTTTTCTTAATCTGACTATTTCTTCATTTGTTTCGAGTTTTTCAGCCTTGGCGATTTCATCAAATTCTTCAGTGTAGATCTTGTAAATATTTCTACTACCGTGATAGTTTCGTCTTTCTATTATTTCTGGATTATTATTAGATTCTGAATCTGGATCTATTAAGCTTTCATCAATTTTAGCATCATTAAGATCAAATTCTTTTTGAAAACTATTTTGATCCACCTCTAGTTTACTTTTTTCTCTTTCGTCATTATTTTGCTCGTTCTTGTTATCATTTTGATTTTCATTATTATTCGTTTCACTCTCATTTTCTTGATCTTTTTCTTCAGAATTTTCTCCAATATCCATACTTTCAATTATTTTGGAAAAGGTAGAATTAAAAGTTTCTTGGTCATAAATGTTTTGTTTGAAAAAATCTATTTTACTATTTAATTTTTTGTCAAACATTTTTTCCCAAAAACCTAAAATCTTTTTAGACAATTTTGTAAGCTTAACGTTATGGAAATGTTTCAATAAATATAATTCAAAAGCTTCTTTAGCACTCACATCTCCTTTAGTATTTAATTGATCTTTTCTTTTGTATTTTTGTTTAATCTCGTAATTTTTTAAAAGATTTTGTTTAATACCCCTAAGGTTATTGGAACCTATTTTTTCATATCTAATTTTCTCTGTTAAATTATATAGGGATTTTGCAGCAGAAGTTTTTGGCAAATTTCTCTGATAAGTTTTCTTGTTGGAATATTTTAATTTCAAAGCTTCAGAATCAGTTTCAGCTCTGATTTTGGTATAGTCATCAAGACTCTTTAAGTTGTCCAGATCAAAAAAATTAAAATTCTTAGAGCCTAAATTTTTATTTTCAAAATTAACTTCAATATTATCCTTTTCCGAAATTACTTTTATGGTGGAAGTTAAGGCAATTTTGAATTTTTCTTTTAGAGCCTCTTCTTTGTTCATTTATATTTTTATATTTACTGTAGACTCTGGAAGATCTTCACCAAAACATCTCTGATAGTATTCGGCAATAATAGTTTTTTCTAAGTCGTCACATTTATTCAAAAATGTTACCCTAAAAGCATATCCTGTATCTTTAAAGATTTCTGAATTTTCCGCCCAATGAATTATAGTTCTTGGGCTCATGACACTAGAAATATCTCCTACCATGAAACCTTTTCTTGTTAAACCTGCTACCTTAATCATGTTAGAAACTTTTTCTCTGCCTTTGACATTATTTAAATTCTTGTTTTTTGCCAAAACAATCTCTAATTCCTTATCTATATCCAAATAGTTTAAAGTTGTTACGATATTCCATCTGTCCATTTGTCCTTGATTAATTTGTTGAGTGCCAGGATATAGGCCACTTGTATCACCAAGTCCCACTGTATTAGTAGTTGCAAAAAGTCTAAAAAATTTATTTTGTTTAAGTACTTTGTTTTTATCTAATAAAGTAAAACTTCCATCAGATTCTAAAACTCTTTGAATCACAAACATTACATCTGGTCTTCCTGCATCGTACTCATCAAAAACTAAAGCAACAGGATTTTGTATTGACCAGGGAAGCATGCCTTCTTTAAATTCTGTAATTTGTTTGTTATCTTTTATTTCAATTGCGTCTTTTCCAATTAAATCGATTCTACTAATATGACTATCTAAATTTACTCTTATGCACGGCCAATTCAATCTTGCGGCTACTTGTTCAATGTGAGTAGATTTTCCTGTACCGTGGTATCCTTGTATTAAGACTCTTTTATTAAAAGCAAAGCCGGATATGATAGCAAGTGTAGTATCTCTATCAAATTTATAATCTTTATCGATTTCAGGAACATGTTCATTTTTTTTTGAAAAACCATCAACCAGCATATCCGTGTCTATGCCAAAAGATTGATTAACGGAAATTTTAATATCGGGCTTAATATCTAAATTTGCAGTCATCTACTTTCCTTTATAGGCTAACTTGAGTTGAGTATAAGCTAGAGTAACTATTTTAAGCTTTTCCTCAAATTTTTTATTTCCCGCATTCATATCAGGATGATATTTTTTGACAAGTTTTTTAAATTTGATTTGGATTTCATCCCATTTTGTGCCAACTTCTAACTCAATAATTTTAAATGCTTCCCTATCTTTGTTTGAAAAATTTATTTTCGTTTTAATTTTTTCTCCATACCCATTATTTAAAATACCTTCTCCTCCATTAAGAGTGTTTTTCCATAATATATTAAAAAAATTATCCGGCGAATTAAAACTCTGTGTTGGTTTATGCCATGTCATGTCAGATTTTAAAAATACACATACTTCTTGATCCGACATACCTTTAAAATAATCCCAGCTTCGATTAAATTCTTTTATATGATCCAAACATAGCCATCTAAATTTTTTGCTATTATCTTTTTCGATTGGCGCTTTGTATTGACCAATTTTTATACAATTTTTATAATCGCAAATATTTTCCATATTATATATATTATAACATTAATGGAAATAAATAGCCTAATAAAAATTTTAAAAGAGAAATTAACGAAAGAAATTAAAATTAATAATATTGAAATAGAAGATAAATCTTTTTTGCATAAGAAACATCAAAATTTCAGTGAAGACAAATTTCATATAAAATTAATAATTGAATCATCGGAATTAAAAAAAATTAGTTCTATTGAAGCAAATAGAAAAATACATGGCATCATAAGAGACGAAATAGACAGAAGCATCCATTCTTTACAAATAATTATAATTTAATTTTCAAAATAATTTTGAATTTAAATAATTTTTTAAAATTGAAACATTTAAACCTCTAGATTTTAATGTTTTTCCAATTTTACTAATCAATATTAATTTTATTTTTGAGTCAGTTTTTTTTTTATCAGATTTCATAAATTGGATTATATTTTCCACATCTTTTTTTGTAAAATAATCATTGATTTTATTTGGCAAATTTAATAAAGAGTAATGTTCTTTAATTAAGTTAAAATCTTTACTTTTCAATATTTTATTTCTAAAAGAAAATTCAGCGGCACATAACATACCCAGGAGTACCGATTCACCATGATTTATTTTATTAGAAAAATTAGTTGTGGCTTCAAAAGCATGGCCAAATGTATGGCCAAAATTTAAAATCATTCTTAAGTCTTTTTCCGTTTCATCTTTTTCGACTATCTTAGCTTTGATTTTACAACTTTTATGAATTGCCTTTTGAATAACTATTTTGTTGTTTAAATTAATTATTTTTTCTCCATTCTTTTGTAGCCAAA
>Ga0187833_10007067_pt1 | contig 10213 bp, 9 predicted proteins | sample ETNtaG_37_FD_167968 | JGI IMG/M metagenome (GOLD analysis project Ga0187833, IMG submission 167968) | Marine microbial and viral communities from oxygen minimum zone, Eastern Pacific Ocean - ETNP2014_SV_400_PacBio MetaG (Illumina Assembly) | ecosystem: Environmental > Aquatic > Marine > Hypoxic... | reverse complement strand
AAACTCATTAAACATATTCTTAAGATATTTGGGATCAAATGAACCATCTGCATTAAATATACATAGAAAATTTGTTTCAACTTCTTTAATACCTTGTATTAAGGCACTTCCAAAACCATCATCATCTTGAATAACAATTTTACAATCCAAATTTTTTACAGCATTTTGTGTATTTAAATCTGACTTAGGAATAATAATAATTTTTTTACAATCAAAATTTTTTAATTCATTTAAAACTGTTGGCAAACATTCTGCTTCATTTTTTGCAGGAATAACAAGAGTAAGTTCTTTCATTGTTTTGTAACCTAAAAAAATTATTTAGTATGAATTTATTTTTTTAAATAATGCATATGTAGATAATCTAATTACACAAAATATTGAATAAAAAAAATTTTTTTTCTCATATAAATGATAAACTTTAAATGCATCTTTTAACTTTTGAAAAATTGAACTTGATAATGAATTGGAAGTTTTTCTCCAAAACATTAAAGGTTTATCAAGGCCGACTAAATCAACTGATTTTTTGGCAAGACCTAACCATAACACAAAGTCTTCTTTTGTTTTAAGCTCAGGAAATTTCATATCACTCAATAGTTTGCGTTTTAAAATTACTGAGGACAAACCTATATCACAAGATTTTAATAATTTTTTATATTTTAATGTTTCCCTAGCTCTAATTGTGCTGACTATTTTTCCATTATAATTTATGACCTGATATGTTGTATGTGAAAAATCATAACCATGGGTTAGCATAAAATTTAGCTGTAGCTCAATTTTGTTGGCCTCCCAATAATCATCACAATCTAAAAATGCTATATACTCACCACAAGCTATTGATATTGCTTTGTTTCTAGAATATGCCACACCTTTATTATTATCATTAAATATTATTTTAACTCTCGAATCATTTTTAATACAACTTTCAATATATTCTAGATCATCTCTGTTTTGATCGTCGTATATAATTAAAATCTCAAGATTGATATAGGTTTGTTTTAATGCAGAGCTTATAGATTTCAAAAAATAATTCTTTTTATTATAATATGGCATTATTACGCTTACTAAACTGTTCATTAAATTATTTAAAATTATATTTGCCTAAAATTTTTTTTAAGAAAACTATCATCAAATAATAGATCGAAAAAAAAATATCTTTCATGTTCATTTTTGAAGAACCAATTTTTCTGAAAGGTAATTGAACAGGAACTTGTCCAATGCGATATTTCTTTTTATGTAATATAAAAATACTCTCCCAAAAATAAGAATAGCTGTCATTTTTTGCTAAAATTAAATCAGATAACCCAACCTTTCGACAATTAATACACCGGAAAGCTCCGGAAGAATCATATGGCATTGATAATAATAAAGAAATTGTTAAATGTCTTAACGTTGTCAAGAAAACTCTGAATAATGGCCAACCTTCCAGTGAATTTTTTTCTAAAAATCTATTAGTAACAATAATGTCAAAATTTTTTAATTCTTTAATCAAGAATGGTAAATATTTAGGATCATGTGTTCCATCCGAGTCCATTGTAATAACCGTTTTATATTTCTTATTATAAGACCAAGTAAGGCCATCTTTATGGGCTGAACCAATACCCATTTTTTTTGCCCTAAAAATATAATTTATATTTTGATTTTTTTTTACTAAATCTTTTATTATCGCTTGCGAACCATCGTAAGAATTATCATCAATAAATAGAAGATCAAATCCTATGTTTGTTTCGGTTAATTTATTAAATAAAATTTTAATATTTTCTTTTTCGTTTAAAGTTGGTACAATAATAATAACATCGTTCATTAAAAAATTCTTTTTTATCTAAATTAATCTAAGATTTATTCTTATCTCAAGATTAGTTGGAAAAATAATTAAAGTTTTTTTTCTCATCTTTTCAAATTTAAAAGAGTTTTAGCAATATATTCCATTTCTCTTTCCTTTAATTTTGTAAAAAATGGCAAACAAATAATATTTTTTGAGAGTTTTTCCGAATACTTTAAATTAGATGTATCACATTCTCTATAAATTGATAAACGATTTGGAGAATAGAAGCCATTTCTGGTTTCTATGCCCTTGGCTTTCATAATTTTAATAATTTTATCTCTATTAGTAAATGCTTTTGAATCAAGAACGATAGCAAATGTCCATACCACAGGTTTTACTTTTGGGAAAAATATTTGCAATTTTAAACCATCAATATTTATAAAAAGATCTCTGTAAAAATGATAAATTCTTTTTCTTTCAGAAATAATTTTATCAATTTTTTTTAATTGAGCACAACCAATCGCGGCCTGTATATTGGTCAATCTAAAATTATGACCTGGAAAATAATGATGGTATCTTTTATCTTTAATGCCATGATTTCTAAAAGACTTTAATCTTTCAATGAAATTTTGATCCTTATTGGTTACTACCATTCCGCCTTCTCCAGTAGTAATCGTTTTGGTCGCCTGAAAACTATAAGTTCCTATATCTGCCAATGTTCCAGATTGTTTTGTTTTATACAATGATCCAAAAGATTCCGCTGCATCTTCTAAAACACATATTTTTTTAATTTTGGCAATTTTCATTATTGGGTCTAAATCACAAACATTGCCATAAGTATTAAATAGAACAATTAATTTAGTTTTGGATGTAATTTTTTTTTCGATTTCTTTTGAAGTTACACAAAAAGTTTCTAAATCCACATCTGCAAATATTGGTTTTAGTCCCATCTGCAAAGAAATATTAGCTGCTGCAAGATAACCGTATCCAGGAATAATTACTTCGTCTCCTCTTTTCAGTTTCAAAGCTAAATATGATAAATGTAACGCAGATGTACAGCTAGTAACAGAAATTGCAAATTTTGAATTAACAAATTTACAAACTTTATTTTCAAGATCTTTAACAAATTTACCATCTGATAACCATGTGGATTTTAATGCTTGGTTAATATATTTTTTCTCATGACCATAATAACATGGTTTAGCCCAGGGTATCATGTTTTCCTTTCATTATTTTTCTTGAAATAATATTATATAATAACTTACAGTCTTTAATACAGCTTAACTTTACAATAAATAAATAATCAATAAATTTAAAAGTTCTAATTTTTTTTTCTCTCATTTCTTTTTCTAATGCAAAACTAGGAAAGCTATATGTGGACCCAGAAGTATTTTTTACAATGTGAGGATATTTTTTTTTAAGTTTAAGTTGTTTAATTTTATTAATTAAATTGCTTTGTAAATAATATCCTAATAACATAATTTTAAAAACCGAAAGGCCAAAAATTTTTTTTGTTTTAGATTTCAAAACTACCCTTCCTGTATCAATACCTTCATCACATTCCATTATGCTTGTTTGGAAAGTCTTAATTCTTTTAGCAGCCAACTGATAGTATATATTTGCACCCTTATGTTTGTTTGGATCAGCCTCATGAAAATTTAATATTATATTATTAATATTTAAATCTTTTTTTTTTAAAATATGAGTTGTACTACAAAATATTATTTCTTTATTATTAAAATCAGTGATATGTCTTTTTAAGAAAGATTTGTCTGGGAAAGTTTCACTTTTAATAAAATTAATTTTCTTTTTCTTACATAAATATTCTACATTAGATTTAAATATTGTAGAAACAATTAAGTATACAAATGTCTGTAAAAATGTGTAAATAGTATATGTAATAGCTAAACCACCGAACATAACTTTTTTAATAAGATAAAAAGAGGTTTTATTGTTTTTTTTTTTTGTAAGAATTGGTAATTTAACAACAAGTTTAATCTTATCACTGTTATTATTTAAAAAATTGTAATAAATTATTTTTGACCTCAAACATTCATTGTAAATAACTATATAATTCATTACTAAAAAAATGCTTTCTAATTATATTTTTATTTTTATAACCTAAAACGCAATTTCATTGCACTAAAAAAATATTTTAATAAAAGTAATAAAAAATTAGATTTAGATTTACCTTTTTGCCTAAGATTATAAACGGCGGGTATTTCAATTATGTTAAATTTTTTTTCTTGGGCAAAATATAATAATCTAAAAAAATATTCTCCGTATCCATAAAATATTTTTTCAAAAGGAAGCGAATCTAAAGTATTTTTTTTAATGCAAAAATAGCCACCTAGGTTGTCTTGAATTTGTGTTTTCAAAATAATTCTAAGCAATAAGTTAAAAGAGAAACTACAAAAATAATGTATTTTGTTTTCCATTAATCCGCCAGCGCAAAAACGGGAACCACTTACTATATCGTACTCTTTTGCTAGATAAGTTAGTTTAGGAATTAATTTTGGATCATGAGTCAAATCAGTGTCCATTACTATAATATATTCTCCCTTACAAATTTTAATTCCGTCTAGAATTGAATTTGCTAGTCCTTTGTTGCTTTTTCTCAAAAGAACTTTGATTCCATCATTTTTTTCAAAAGCTGTCTTGCAAGACAAGTAGGTTCCATCTGGACTGTTATCATCCACTACTATAATTTCTTTGTTTTCTATATTTTTTAGTATTTCCAATATTTGTTTTATTAAATTAATTATATTATCTTTTTCATTATATGTGGGTAATACAATAGATAAGTCCATTTGTTTTAATAATTTATTCAGTTTTTTACAGCCATAAATATCGTAAAAATTGATTTGAGTAAAATGATAATATTATTCGTTAAACCACTGTCACTTTTGGAAGTGGAAAAATAAATTTTGTACCTTTTTGTTTAATTTTTTTCTCTCTTACTAGAATCTCATTTTTGAAATGCCATGGTAAAACTAAATAATAATCCGGTTTTAGTTTTCTTGAATAATTTTCTGAAACAATTTTGATTTTTTTGCCAGGTGTAAATAAATTATATTTTAAAGGATTTCTATCAGCTATATAGTTTAAATCCTTATTTCCTATGCCATAAAACTGCAAAAGTGTATTACCCTTAGTTGAAGCTCCATAACCATGAATGGTTAGTTTTTTGTCTTTTATTTTTTTAATGATTTTTTTAAGTTTAGCTTTTTGGTTTAAAATTCTCTTAAAAAAAATTTTAAATGCTTTGCTTAGATGTAAGCCGATTTTTTTTTCTTTTAATAAAACTTTTTTAATATTACTTTTTCTAATTTTATAATGTGATTTTTTGTGACAAATATAATAGAGAGAACTACCACCATTTATACTATTATATTCATGATTAAAAACTTTCATTCCATTGTTTTCAACCATTTCTATAATAATTTTCGATGAAAAGAAGCCTAGGTGTTCGTGACAAATTGTATCAAATATATTGTTTTTTATAATACAAAACAAGTCTACATGCTCTAAAATGAAAACTCCTTTTATATCTAATATATTTTTAATATCACGAATAAATTTATTTGGATTCCTAAGATCGTAAAAGACTGATAAAGCAGAAATTATTTTAAATTTTCTTTTTAAATTTAATTTTTTTATATCGATAATTTGAAAAAAATTTGAAATTTTATAATCAATTTTTTTGTAGTATTTTTTATACTTGTTGGCCAATGGATCTACACCAACGGTAATAATATTTTTATTATAAAAATTTAATAATGTTGCATCATTGCTGGCAATATCTAGCACATGATCATTTTTTCTTAGATTCACTAAAGTAGAAGATTTTTTTACAATTTTTTTTACATGATCCATCATTGTTTTATTTATGCCTGTTCTATAACCGTAATCTTTTCCATATAAATATTTGAGATTAAAATTTCTATCTAACTGAACAAGTCTACATGTTTTACACATAATAAGACTAAGATGTGCTTTTGGTATATTTTGGAAAAAATTTTTTGAAAACTTTCCTGTAAAACTCAATTTACCTAAACTAAATAAATTAAAAAATTTATTACTTTTACAATTTCTACAGACCTTGATCTTCATAAACTTTGTTTAAATTATAATTATATTTTAAAATATAGTACTATCAAAAAAATAACTATATAATACAAATAAAATTAATTAATTGTTTTATTAACTATAATAAAAACTTTGATTTGCCTTTTTTTCATAAGTTAAATATTTTAATTTAATGACAATATTTAGAAATAAAAATATTAACAAAATATTAATTTTATCAATATTTCTTTTTTCAATAAAATGGATCTTATCATTCTACTTTTTTTTTAATGAAAGTCTGTCTGTTAGAATTATCTTTGAAAGTGTCTGGGATGGACAGTACTGGTATCCCTTAGTAAAATTTCTTGCTTCTTTTGAATTTAGCAATTCACTTGATCCCTATATTAAAAATCTAAAACTATTACAGTTTCCTTTCACTTCTCTTGTTTTTCACGCAATTTTTTTTAAGATATTTAATTTTGCTGGATTAATTATCATAGAATTTTTTGCAATATTTACTTTTTTATTTATATTTTACGGAATTTTTTCTTATTTTTTTTCAAAAGATGAATCAATTTTTTTGAGTTTGTTTTTTTTTGTTATACCGGCCATAATAAAAATTATTAATTTTGAAAGTTTTTCGTACTTAAATTTACTTCAAAACGAATTTTTTTCATTTAGAGCACATAGACCAGTAGTTTCATCTTTATATTTCTTTTCATTTATATACTTGCTGGTTTTGATGGATAATACAATTGTTTTTGAAAAAAAAAAATTAGCTGGTCTTGGACTGATACTAGGATTTTCTTTATCTAGTTTTTACTATTTTTTTATAATTGAATTATTAGCTTTTTTGTTTTTTTTAATTTACAAGTTTAAGCTTAAAATTATTAAAGAATTATTTAATAATTATAAGCATATTATCATTTCAGTATTAGTTTTCTTAATATCTATCTCTCCTTTTATAATTTATTTAATTTACCATGAAAGTGATGTAACTGAAAGTGCAGGTTTATTTAACCTTAATATTGAAAAAAAAGGTAAACTGATAGATTACTATTTTAGCAAATATTTTGAGTTGAAGTTTTTATTTATATTACTTTTGTCAATATTTTGTGTTTATTTTTCTAATAAAAAAAGAATTAATAATATTAAATTAATCAATATATTTTTTATAATTTTTTTAAGTACTGTTATTTCTCCTACTTTTTTTATTTTATTTTCAACCAAAACAGCAGGGTTTTATCATTTTAATAATGCAATATTTATTTGGGCTTTTATATTTTTTGTAGTTTTTTCAATCGTATTAATTAAACATTATTTGAAATTAAATCTTAAACAACTGTTAACCAATATTCTAATTTTTTTACTAATTAGTATTTATTATGCAAATTTTTTTCTTGAAAAAAATAAACATTTTAATAATCAAGCCTATAAAGATAAAAGAATAGAATTTCAAACGGTCACGAAAAAAATTAGCGATAATAAAAATATTTTTATTAGTGGTGGTTCATTATTAACATTTGATAATGAATTAATGATTTGGGCAATATTAAATGAGATTAAATATTTAAATTTAACAAACAGAATGTGGGTACCTAAAACACATGATATGATTGAAAATGATTTAATTAATAATTTTAAGTTTTTAAACCTTAATGAAGATGATTTTATTGATTTTTTAAAAAATAAAAAAGAAGGATGGAGATATTTTAATCATAATGTAGGTAGTTTTTTTGGTTATAGATATCAGGCTAATTCATTAAAAACATTTAATAATTCAAAAAATTTTGAAGTAAATGAAAAAAAATTTATTCTATCCTCTTCACCGACTTATAGCCAACAAATAGCAATACCAGAAGAAGAATTTTATAGGTTGAAAAAAAAATTTATAGAATATAAATCGTTAAATTTTAAGGAACCAAAGATTATCATTTTAGAAAAACTGGAACCAGTAACTCAAAACATTGTCATAAAAAAACAAAATTACTGCAAATTATATGATGGAAATATTTATATTTTGTATTTTAAAAAAAATCCTAAAACCGAATGTATATTATAGTATTTATTTAAAATTTTTATCTTTATAAAATCTTTTTTCATTAAATTCGTATTGATTATATGATGAAGATATTTATATTTTATATTATAAGGGAATTTTAATCCAATATGATTAATAGAGTATGCGCCAAAAGAAAGTTTGTTTAAAGAACCTATGAATAACTTTTTAGATTGATGTTCAAACAGTTCGATTTAATATATTAATATAATATATAATGAACATAAGTCATAATTTTAATCTCGTATCCAGAATTTTTAAGTCAATATTTTTTAATCAAATGCCAAATTATGCTGTAATATTTATTGACGGTAGATGTAATATGCATTGCAGTTTTTGTTGCCACGCAGCTATGGATGCAAGAAAAACTCCTATTATATCCGCTGAAAATTGGGGGAAGATCTTCAAAAATGCAAGAAGTTTATTACATTTAACTGTCACGGGCGGAGAAACTTTTATAAGAAAGGATTTTGTAGAAATACTTGATAATATTATCTACAGCTGTGGAGTTCCTAGGATTAGCATAAAATCTAACGGATTTTATGTTGACAGGATAAAAAAATTTATTCCCGAACTAATAGAGAAACATAAAAATACTGAATTCACCTTATCAATTTCTTTGGACGGTACAAAAGAAATTCATGACAAAGTTAGAAAATTTGAAGGTGCATATGAAAAAGTTGTGGAAACTATTGAATCTATGAATGTTTATAGAAAAAATAAAAATTTTTACCTTAGACTTGCATCTGTTTTAACTAAAGATAACAAGAGCAATTTAGAAGTTTTGTTAGATAAAACAAATACCTGGCCAATAGACTTTCATGAAATAATTTTAATAAGAGATGTTCCCGTAGAAGAACAAGTGTATCTAAAAGAGTATTACAAAAAAATGTCTCAAAATCAACATGCAAGAGCTTCGGAAAGTTGGAGAAAAAGCTTTAATGGCAAAATGTTTGAAAAAATTTATTTAGAAACCATAAAAAGAATTGATAGCACCAAAATCCATTCGCCTTGTTTAGCGGGCGGAAGATTTGTGGAAATTTTTCCAGACGGCCTTGTAAGAAGCTGCGAAATCAAAAAAATGTGGGAAATATCAAAAATAGGAAATGTTGATGAGAAGCAAGATATTAAAAGTATTGTGGAAGTAATCAAAAGCAAAAAAGCAAAAGCATTTAGAAAAATTGCAAAAAAATGTACTTGTACATTTGAATGTGCTAATGCAATAAATACAACTTATGATCCAAAACACTGGATATCTTTGCTTTAACTAAAGAGCATGCAATTAAAATCTTTCTCTATTGTTGTTCCTACTTATAATTCTGAAAATTCAATTAAATTATGCTTGGATAGAATAATTCAAGAAGCAAAAAACTTAAAACATGAAATTATAATAATAGACGATGCTAGTTCAGATCGTACAGAAAAAATAATTAGTAATTTTAAAAAAAAAATTAGGTTTGTAAAATTAAAAAAAAATAAAGGAGTTGGATATGTAAGAAATTATGGTGCAAAAATAGCTTTATACAAAACTTTAATATTTATTGATTCTGATATTATTGTATCAAGAAAATCAATTAAAAATCTTATAAAAAATTTGTATAAAAATCAAAATATTGGATCAGTGGGAGCATTACCAAAGGTTGCTAATTTGACTAAAAACAATTGGTCTTCTAATTTTGTTTGCCTAAAGAGTTGTTATGGAAATGATTTCTTAAAGAACGTTTTTTCATCCAATATTCAATCAGAGTTTTGTGCAATAAATAAAAATTTTTTAAAAAAAATAGGTGGCTGGAAATTTTATGATAGTGCCGGAGGGGAAGAGTATGAGCTAGGATATCGAATTAATTCATTTAAAAAAAAAAATTTATTAATACATAATGCTAAATATAGTACCTATTATGCTAATTTATATCTCCGCTTTAAGAAAATTATCTCAAGAACTGACAAATATATTTCGATCATATTTAAAAAAAAGGAATTTGATACTCAGGGATCATTTTCAACATCAAGCCAAGCATTTTCAAGTTTCTTAACTTTGTTTATATTTAGCTTAATAGTGTTAAATTTTTTTTATTATCATAGACTAATCAACTTGCTATTAACTATTAGTATAACCACTCAATTTATAATTGAATACAAATTTTTAATTTTTGCCAAAAAACATTTCGGTTCAAAGATGCTAATTTTTTCATTATTTGGAATACAGATAATAAATTTAGGAATTATACTTGGTACTTTTAAATTTTGTATTAAAAAAATAATTAAGTTTGCTTTCGTTCAGTAAAATGAAAATTTATTTAACAAATTGTGAATTAAAGATTAAT
>Ga0187833_10007065_pt1 | contig 10214 bp, 6 predicted proteins | sample ETNtaG_37_FD_167968 | JGI IMG/M metagenome (GOLD analysis project Ga0187833, IMG submission 167968) | Marine microbial and viral communities from oxygen minimum zone, Eastern Pacific Ocean - ETNP2014_SV_400_PacBio MetaG (Illumina Assembly) | ecosystem: Environmental > Aquatic > Marine > Hypoxic... | reverse complement strand
GAGATGAGGGGGTTAAATGACGGTTAGGGATGACAGGGGTGATGTGAAACAGACAACGACAGGGTTTCGAGGGCCGCTGATGGTGCAATCCCTCACCTCTGCTAAAAGCAAATTCCTATCCCTCAGAGCAGTTTTTCAAGACCACCTGATCTTCGACAACTCAGGCCACATCCTCCGTTTGGTTGAAATCCTTTCCCCACGTAAGATCGATTCCTAAATGAAATCTCTCCCGGTTACCTTCTTGTACCGATTCGCTGGCAATCGGATACCGATGTCGTCGCCGACCTAATTGTTGAGAGATATGAGATGGAAGTATCTGATCTAAAATCTACTTTTGGGGGAAATTACATGCGATCAGCTAATTTCCCGAACGCTTATTTCGATTTCAACAAATGTTACTGGAAATTGGAAGTCACGCATACAGAGTTCGCTCAGCATGACTTTCTTGACCTGATTTATTGCGCAGAAATTCTCGATGACGGTGAAGCATGTTTCTATCTTGCCCGAGAATTTGACACGTGGTTTATAAATCTTCAGCCAAGGTCTTACACAAGTGAGGGTGAAGAGAAGCCCGCCATTCGAGCATGGGCGAAAAGGGCACTAGCGTGGAGGTCTTTTGCTGACTATCTGTATCGAAAAGCGATCCACAAGGGCTACGACGAAGCAGCGATGCACCTCGCCTTCCTCTGTCAAGACCTTCATCTGTCTGATGAGCGCCTCTGGTGGGAGCATGCGGTTCATCAGTGTGATGACAAAACTGCAATGGGTGAATTGGCATCTTGGTTCTTACGGTCGAAGAATAAAGATATTGATCGATCGATCTATTGGTTCCAGCAGGCGTTTCAGAAAGACGGCCCCTATATCGATGCTATGGAATACGTTGACGCGTTGAAGGAACGGGGTACACCGCAAGACATATGTGAAGCAATTGCAGTGCTCGCGATGCTTGTAGATGGTGAATCAACACTTTCGAACGACTTGACCAATATATTCCGCGAAATGCCGCCGTGGATTGACCCAAAAGAAGTCGAAAAAGAGATCGCTTCGATTATGCCTGAGTCTTATTGTCATTCAGAGCTATTCGCGGAGGATTGGTTTACTTTGTATTATTATAGTGAAGAAACGTTCTACTTAACCCCTTTGCATCTAGCCCTGGCTAACGAATACTCGGCGGAAGATCAGCCGGGACGTGATCTCGTGAAAGCAGAATTTTGGTGTTTTCAGTCGCTGTATTCAGCCTCATCATATCAGAGAGAGGTCCTTGAGGATTTGGATCAAATCTTGGCCGAACTCGCATTTAAGAAGCCGGATCAATACTCTGTTGCCTTGAAAGATTGCCGGGTGTTTATTGAGCTAAACGAGATGTATGGAACCGATGTCAGTGTGGAAGGTGAAAGCCCGAGTTACGATGACTGGCGTCTTGCGCTTGATACAGCATGTATATCCATTGGATCTGAACTGGCAAAAGAACTACTAGCGCGGGGCGAGCGTCACCTTGCGAAGAATTGTTACCTCAGCGTTTTGTTTCTTCCAGAGGGTGTTGAGTACAACCCAAAACAGATTGAGGCGATAGAAGTTCTTGCAGAGGAATTTTTCTCCGAGGATGATGAAGTCCTCGATGATTTATTTGAAGAATCCGAAAAGCGCGGCTGGCCTGTGTATGATTGCTTGAATTTACAAGAGTATCGACAAAAAGAAAGGTATGCAGCCTCTTGGAGTCCAAATAGGCCATGGGGCAACCGACTGGCCAAGCTGATTAAAGAGGCAGGAATTAGTAATGAAGATAAAGCAAAGACGGTTTTGAACGTGATGGAGATTGATCACAGCGCGTACTTTAGGATCGGTTAAGACATCTTCTTTTCAAGTTCCTTAAGATTTTCTATTCAAAGTTTTTAAGTCGCCGATGCCGCTCGCATTAGAACAATTAGCTCGACAAAAAATCGACCAGCTGCTTGGGGCGGTGGGTTGGGTTATATAGGATAAGTCAGAACTCAACCGCAATGCTGCAGAGGGTGTGGCAGTGTGCGAATTCACATTCCCCAATGGCCTTTGTGATTATTTGTTGTTTGTCGACGGGAAAGCTGCTGGCGATATTAAGGCCCAAAAGCAGGCATGAACGGATATTACTTTCTTTCGCGACGAGAACACGAGATCGAGTCTGCCGGGTACATCCCTCTTATGCAGACGATATCGATAACCCAGGAAATGTATAAGCTTCCGAACGGTTAGTTCGGGCTTGGTATCTTTCGAGCGAATGCGGGCCATGCGTTCGTTTCATTGTCGAATGGTAAGGGTATCTGTTGAGGGGGTTAAATGACGGTTAGGGATGACAGGGGTGATGTGAAACAGACAACGACAGGGTTTCGAGGGCCGCTGATGGTGCAATCCCTCACCTCTGCTAAAAGCAAATTCCTATCCCTACTAAGGGTTTTAGCCTCTTCTGGCAAAAACCCTAATATAGGTCTAAGATTATCCTGAGGCATACTAAAGGAGAACCATCATGAGCAAGGAAAACCTAGAGCAGTTTATGAATCAGATAGCAGAAAGTGAGGAATTACAGGCGAAGATAGGTGAAGAGATAGATGCCGAAGCGCTGATTGCGCTGGGTGCTGAATGTGGTTGTGAGTTCACCGCAGAGGAACTATCTGAAGCAGCGCAATGGAGCGATTGGGAGTATGAAAAAGTATATCGTTCGGATCATACGGAAATTATATTTAGCGAAAGTCATAAAAATTGGAGCACTCGCCAGTATATTAAAACAAATCCCATCAGGTGCGGGGGAGGGTAGCGTTTAATAATGCTCCCCCCATCACGTGACTATAGCGAGCTTTCATAGGAGCTCCTTTTTTCTTTGCGTTATTTAAACCAATGCAGGTAAGCACCCATTGTTATAATTAGTGTTTTAAGCGCTGGATCCCCACCAACCGTTAAATAATCCATTATAAGTCGTAAATTATGCCACAATCACATAACACCTATAATGCGGGCCATGCGTTCGTTTCATTGTCGAATGGTAAGGGTATCTGTTGAGGGGGTTAAATGACGGTTAGGGATGACAGGGGTGATGTGAAACAGACAACGACAGGGTTTCGAGGGCCGCTGATGGTGCAATCCCTCACCTCTGCTAAAAGCAAATTCCTATCCCTCAGCCTAACTTGAAGACACGTTAGAGAGAATCTCCACTATCTCTGGGATATAGGACTTATGACTCTCATGAATAGCTTCTACCTCATCTCCAACAATTGCTTCCCACTCAGCATAGGTAGAAAATGGAGACTCCACATATTTTCGAATTAAGTTACGCTTCAAGATTCCGTATTTATCAGGTTCAGTACCGGTCTCATCCCAAATTCTCTCTCTAAGTTTTTGTAACGCTAGTTTGGCCGCAATATGCGCTACGGGTGCGCCAGGGTGTACTCCACCGCTTACATGGGCTGGCGCGGCCCTTGCTTTCAGACGACGTCGGATGACCTTCAGTACGGAGGAACCCAGAAAAGATTCTCTTGAGCCTTCTTCTCTATCTGACCTAGCAGCTTTATTACTCGAGGAACTCGTTTCGTCTACTCCGGTGTGCTGTTTTTCTTGGAATCGTTCGTGAACCGGCGACTCAAATGTCGATTCAACATCGGGCTGCTCATCCTCAATGGAGGTTGCTGGTTGATGACTTTCTCCATTTTCATTTCTTGAATTGGCTGATGAGATTAACTGATCATCTTCATAATCCGCCTCAAACATCAATTCTTCGATCGCCAACGATCCGTTTACAATTTCAAATACTTTATTTAAGTAGTGGCCCTCTTCTGAAGAGATCTTCTCTCTTAGATATTCGGGAATCACTTGCAGAAACTCAGACCCATTTGTAGGCTCGTATTTAACAATAGCCTCTATCATGGCAGGTCGTAATAGACGACTGTCTGATGGTGTATTTGGACACTCTTCGCGGATCTTGGCAGCTAACCACTCGAGACCGTCTCGAATTCCCACCTCGTTTTCAATTATTTCCCTGATTGGAACGACCGTCTCCTCGTCCCCCGCCCGCACCTCTAGTTCTATACCCTCCTCTATCTGCTCTTCGTCTAATTCCAAATCGGACTCATCCTTACTGGATGCTGCCAGCTCTTTGAGTTCATTTACTATTGACTGCAACTCCGCATCAGGATTATTGAACCAGTCTGTTGACCATATCCTTCGCATCCGCCAACCTAATCGCTCTAGAATTGTTTGCCTAAGTCGATCGCGATCTCGTGCGGATTTCGCAGAATGATAGGTTGCACCGTCACATTCAACACCCATCAGAAACCGTCCAGGCTTATTGGGATCTTTAACGGCTAGGTCAATAAAATACCCCGCTACGCCAACCTGCGGTTGACACTCAAACCCTTGGCGCGCCAATGCACCCATCACTGCGATCTCAAAGTCGCTATCTGGCTCTTTGCCAGAGAAAATGTTTGTCTTTGCAAGAATCTTTGTTTCACAAAAACTCAAAAAATCTCTCAGCGCCGTGACCCCTCTCTTCGCCTCTGCACCAACTACAATGTCGTCTGTAGTCATCGACGTAAAAATATGCATCCGCTTTTTTGATCGAGTAAATAAGACGTTCAGACGGCGCCAACCTACATCCGTATTGATTGGGCCAAATCGTTGAGCTACCTTCCCACCAGGCTCTTGGGGACCATACGTCATTGAGATAACGACCACATCTCTTTCGTCACCTTGAACATTCTCAAGATTCTTAACAAACAACGGCTCAATACTCGTTGCGTTTTTCTCTAGATGCTGCCTGAAGTGCTCATCTTCCTTGGATAACATCTCGATAGCAGCTTCTATTTGTTCCCTTTGTTGGGTATTCATCGCTACCACACCTATAGAGTCATCCTCGCTTTCCAACAAATGGCGTCTTACTGCTTCAGCTACTTCGTTGGCTTCGACCATATTTCGCCTGTTTACGAAAACGCCATCCGGAAGGTATGTTCGTTTAACGCCGAATTCCTTGGTATCTGAATATGGTGACGGAAACACAACAAGATCGTCACCATAGAAAAAATGATTTGAGAAAGCTATCAATGATTCGTGCTGAGATCGGTAATGCCATCTCAACCGCCTTTTGGCAAACATTGGTAGTGTCGCATCCAGAATACTTTCGGATTCCTGTATCGAAGCGACATCAGCCTCCTCGTCCTGGTTTATCCGATCAAAGAAGCTTGTTGGGGGCAATTGATTAGGGTCCCCGACAACGACCAACTGCTTCGCCCTTGCGATCGCCCCAAGAGCATCCTCCGGCTTGATTTGCGAGGCTTCATCCATGATCACGACATCAAACTCGACCTGTCCCGGCTTCAGATATTGCGCGACGGACATCGGCCCCATCATATAACAAGGCTTCATCGCCGCTATGGCAGATCCGGCCCTGTTCATTAGTTGTCGAATTGGTATATGCCTTTTTTTCTTGGTGACCTCGTGCTCAATTAGGTTGCGATCGGTGTGGTCTGTCACCCGGGCGCCATAATTCCCCCGTGGGATCTCAACTTTTGCGGCACGAGATGCTAACTCTCTTCGTTGCAAAAGTTTTAGCTCTTCATCGTACTCCTTTAGCTTTTCTTGAACCGTCCCCTGAATCTTGCCTGAGAACCGGCTTAACCCTCGTTCCTCCTCGAAGATTTCGCGGGATAGAAGGTCAAACATACTCGCTCGATGAGCATCTTCAACCTCGGCAACGGCTAACTTCCCTGATTCCACATTCGCGACTATCTTCTCCAACCCTTCTTCTACAAGCTCGGCCCGACATCTCAAATACTCGAGCCACGTTGATAACGACTCGATGTCTTCTAATGCATGTTTATTCCGAAACTCTAGCACCTTTAACGGCTGCTCCCTAAATGACCAGCCAACCCACTTGTCGCAGTCTAGATGAACCATATCGACGAATTTATTTTCAGATTCGTCTTCACGCTTCACGCTCACTTCCAAACGCTGGCCCGCTTCGCTTAACTGCCGAAATAGCGATTCTTCTGGGGATTTAAGGATCGCTGCTGCGATGCTATCGGGTTTTAACTTATTGATCGATTCGGCAAGGACAAGAGTACTTTTTAGGGTTTTTAACGACAGGTCGCTGCCCTCTGAAGCATCGACATCTAGAGTTAATTTACCCTCAAAAACCTTCTCACCTACTGCAAAGGAGGCCCATCTCTCGGTTGCCTCCTTGTACTGCTGCAAATCATCAACCAATTTCCTGTAGAAAGCTATTGACTGACCCTCATCGCCGATTAGTGGTCTAACTGTAGAGAGCGCTGTCAAGGTTTGATCTAGGAGCTTCTTAATAGACTCCGACCCTCCCACGACTGGTACACTTTCTGTTTGTAGCTTATCAACTTGCTTGAAGACTTTCCCTAGTTCCTCGAACTTGCCGATTGCCTCCTCTAATTTCGAGCAAATATTTTGATCAACAAGTGCTCGAGCCGTTCTCCCGAGGTCGTCAGACATCTCCAAGATAGCGGCGCCTAGCTCTACTTTTGCCCCAGTTCCGATACCGTACTCTTCTCTTATCTTCTTATACCAGTCTCTCATGGTGTTAAGTTCGTCTACGTTGGTATCGATAGACTTCAGCTTATCCCCGAGAGCTTGTTTATATTTTTCTTGCTTATCAAGGTCGTCTCTTCCTTTAATAAATTTCGCTAGTTTTGGAAGAACTTCATTCAGGATTGATACTTTCACTTTAGGGTCTTTTGAATAACCGCGGACCGCTTTACGCGCCGCGCGCCAATCGCTGGACAAGGTCTTGAATAAACCAGTTTTTTTCAGCGTTGCGATCTGAGAAGTCACACTTGGGTAGTCCGGTATTTGCCCCATAACGAAATAGGAATCCAGATCGGTGCGACTAATTCGGAGTTCCTCTGTGATTGCTCCCAGAGCGGGTAGTAACTCGTCTAACTCCTCATTATCAAATATCTTATCCCGCAGTCGCCAAACGGCCGAATCTAGCGAAGCGACACTCCGCAACATCAAAACAAAGTTTCTAAATCCGGTAACAGTGCCTATTAAGGTTTTTTGAGCATTTAAGGGCAGGTTCGCCGCGAAGTGTTCTAATGCTCCCCTATTTTCTTCAAGCACTCTCCTAGTGTTTGCTAAATCCGCTATTGCATCTACTAATTCTGAGACGGATAAATCAGTGGTAAGCGATGCTTGTATTTCCTCGATTACTGAGGACCATTGCCCAACTACCGAGAGATTCTGCAATACCTCTGTTTTTACCTCAGAAGACAGATCTTTATACTTTTTCTTGATCGCTAAATTGAGATCAAGGTATTTTTTCGCCCTATCTAGTTCGCCCCCTTCCAATCGGGGAAGACTAGGCAACCACTCATCCCCAGTTAATGTCGGCAATGAATTGATCTCTACCGCAAGCTGCTCTAAATCTCCTAACGAAGTAAAAATATCGCCAGGTGCGATTTGGAGTATTTCCGCAACTGACCTGCCCGACTCCTGAAGTTCATCAAGCGACTCCTGCCACTCTTCTAACGCGGCGAATATTTTTCCGCGATCTAACAGTTGAATATCACTATTTTGGACACCATGCCACGGGTGCGCGGTTATTTCCTTGGCGTCACTTGGCAATCGGTCAACTACTGATTGATAAATTTTTCTGTAGGTCTCAACAAGATCTGTGGTTTGACGTTGAACCGTGCGGGTGAGGTTTTCTCCGTTGTAACCTTCTAGGTGTAACACGCTAGGGTCAATACTTGTCTCCATTCGGAATCGAGCGGCGCTCATTAGAATTTCATGCGAAGATTTGCCAGTCGACTTCCACTTTGTATTGATCAGTTCGGCATGCTTGTTTAGCTGTTTCTTTTGTTTCTCATATCCATCAATACAAACATCAATATTTGACGCCCTTCGGTAATAACCCTGTTTTTCAAGACGTGTGCCAAGCTCTTCTAGCACCTTTTGCTTCTGCGACTTATGACTGTGCAGTTCTAAGCAAAAATCTCCGAGATTAGCCCTGTCCAACCTTCTTTTGACCACCTCAAGCGCAGCGAGTTTTTCAGCCACGAACAGTACCTTTTTACCTTGTGCTATTAAGGCCGCTATTAGGTTGGTAATGGTTTGAGATTTACCAGTACCTGGAGGTCCCTCGATAACAAGGTTTTTCCCGTTAATAGCATCAACTAAAGCGCTATGTTGGGAACTATCGGCGTCATCAATTAGAGGGTACTTGGAGTGGACATCTTTAAGGTTGTCGATTGGATGCTCTTCACCAAATCCGTAATCGTCATAGCCATCTTCGAGATCCTCGTCAGCCTGGGAATATCCCGCCAAGAATTTCATCATCAATGGGTGTTCAAGGATGTCATGCCCTTCTGGCCAGTTCGTCGGGTCTAGATCTAGGTACATCATCATCTTGCTAAAATTTAACAACGCCAAGGACGCGTAGCGACGAACCGACCAAGCTGGATTTGGCCGAATAACCTTACTTACATCTTTAAAGTACTGTTCCGGTCTTGTCGCCTGATCTAAGTCCGGTAGCTTAAGGCCGAAATCTTCACGAAGCTTCTCCCGGAGCGAGATGTTTGTAACGATTTCTCCTCCGGAGTACTGCAACGTATATTCATACGCGTTGGTGGCTTTATTTAGACGCCCCTTCTCTAGACGGATTGGGATAAGAAACAGAGGCGCAAGCCTTTTCTTCTCATCCCCATATTCGTGCCACTCTAGAAACCCAAATACGAGATAAAGGATATTGGCCCCCATCTCTTGGATAGCGAGATTGGAAGTCTGAGAAAACTTCTTGAGTCGTGTTTCTAGCTCGTTAGGATAAAAAAGCGTCTGAATAGCATTATCTTGATGTTTTTCAGAATTGTTTGGGGAGCTTTCCCAGGGTAATTCGTAGGACGCATTCAATCCCAGAATTCCTGCCCATTCCTCCGCACTAGGATCATCTTTTAGAACAATCTCCTCTCCGGATTCTTTATCAATCTCTATATATTCATGTTTTATGAGCTCCTCGCGAGTTGGTACTGGTATGGGGAGGAAGCGAAGCTCCTGATCTGATAACAATAACTCCACCAACTGATCAGGCAGCTCGTCAATGATTCGTAGACTCGTTTTATTTGAGACATTGAACTTAAGGAGCTTGTTTCTAGAGGTCTTATCCAGCAGTCTTTTTCGAAGTTCCTCGAGCGCCTTTCGGGCTAATTCTTTTCGCGGCAATTTTTTGCCAGGCTCATTCATTATTTTTTCCATAACTTGGAACATACCCACTTAAGTTCAAAATACTCATTCGCACTTAAACTAAATTGGAAACTGTGCGTAATAACGAGAAACCACAGCGAAGGAGCCTGATGCCCCTTGGGCGCTCTCGTTCTGCCTTATCCACTCTGTTATTTCTGGGTCAACTTCCGAAATCTCTGGACTTGATGCGTCGGTGTCCATGGCTAATATCCCACCATAAACAAACTCGTCAACAAAATATGGAGGTGTTTCATCCGTTCAATATACCTGTACTTTTTGTGGGAATCTATAAGAGTATTGTCTGCCTCCAGTAAGCCGGGTAGATAGTTAATACACGCCAATACCTAATCAAAGGGAACTCCAAATGAGCGAGTTATTCATGCGCCGCAATCGCTGTTTCATGGAAGTCAGATTCTCATACGAATTTGTTGAGGGTAATTAGCCGAAGAAACAAAAGGGCTTGACTTCAACTTCTCCACTTTGGAATCCCGTCACAAGCATCCAAGCCCCATGGTGCTCTCGCTTTCGTCGATTTATCTAGATCATCTGAGAAGTCGTATCCCGTGGTCTTCTCGATCTCCTGCAGGCTAACAATGAACGTATCTAGTGTCTTTCCCGTAGCAGTATCACCATTGGGCATAATCCATGCAATGGAGTCCCCGTCCCGAATTATCACTTTCCAAAAGTAGTCGGGAATATCGACTCCATGAGTTTCCAGAATCCTCGGGTTTGAATCCCATATTGCCCCGCCGATGATCTTTAACGTTCCAAACTCTCGAAAGCACTCTGTTATCTCTTCCGTTACTTTCCAGGCTCCCTGATTCAGCGTCTTATGCTGAGGGAGAATATTGGCCATCTGGTTTGAATCCAAGGCAGATTCTTCCGAGTAATTGTGCGAAAGCACTATGAGGAAGTGGTTGGTTCGGGTGTGGTTCATCGCCGGGTAGAGGAGCAGGCCCTCAGCCGATTTATCGACTGCGGCGACCTGC
>Ga0187833_10007062_pt1 | contig 10218 bp, 8 predicted proteins | sample ETNtaG_37_FD_167968 | JGI IMG/M metagenome (GOLD analysis project Ga0187833, IMG submission 167968) | Marine microbial and viral communities from oxygen minimum zone, Eastern Pacific Ocean - ETNP2014_SV_400_PacBio MetaG (Illumina Assembly) | ecosystem: Environmental > Aquatic > Marine > Hypoxic... | reverse complement strand
TTTTTTATCTTTAAAAAATACTTTTTTATTTAATTTAATTTTTTTATTTAATTTATTATATTTAATTTTAATTTCTAACTTAAGGTTAATATCATTTTTAACAACAATTCTATTTCCCAAGATTTTAATTTCAAATTTTTCATCAATCTCAATATAATTTAAAAAATTTATATCTAAATTATAAATTAAAAAATTATTTTTATAATTTTGTTTTAAGAATTTGGATAAACACAAAGCAACAATATTTACTCCATGGGTAACGCAATATTTAAAGAAAAATTTTTTTGCATAATTTTTATCAATATGTATTTTATTAAAGTCACCAGATATTTTTGCAAATTTTAAATTATCTTTAATATTAAGAAAATTTTTCATTTAATTAAATAATTGTTCTTTCTTTTAATTTTTTCTCTTATAACCTTAAAACAAATTTTTGAGTTAATGCTCCAGCAATAAAAATTACCAAAATCACTTGAATTAAAGTTTTTCAAATTTTTAAATGCCTTTTCTAATTTAGAATTTTTTAATTTGTAATTAATATGTCTTTTGCCAACAAAATAATTTATTTTAATTATTTTGGCTTTGTGACTTTTTACAAATGTAGAAATAAATTTTTTGTTAAACCTATACTTAACGTTCATATATTTTTCAATATAGTGCAGAAATGTCATAGAGTTTAAAGGACAACAGAAGCCAAAAATCTTAAAATTATGATCTCTAATTTTCCTAAAAATTGATTCTTCACCAAAAGAAATATCAAATTCAGATTCTAGTAGTTTTTTTTTAAGCTTTCCCTTTATTGCATGACTAAATATCGGATCTAAAGTTCTTGTAGTATTATATTCCTTTAAAAAGAAATTACCAAGTTCGCCTACTTGGCTATTATATTTTTCATAAACAAAAGTTTTTCCTTTTGTAAAATCGTAATTATATGTTGGAACTACAAGAGTTCCCTGTTTACCTATTTTTTTTAAGAGTAAATTTAAAAAAACTTTAAATAATTTTTGCTTGTTTTTCTTAGACTTTGCGTATTGAATAATTCCAGTAGAATTAGAATGTAATAAAACGTTATCATTTCTTTTTATTTTTAAATCGTTAAATAAAATTGATAACTTTTTTTTTATATTATTTTTTTTTCTTAACATTCTTTAGAATATCTGGAAAAGAATTAAGGCTGCTGAACTCTTTTGAATTAAACTTAACGTTAAACTCTTTTTCAATTAATAATAATATATTAAAATTTGCCAGTGAATCCCAAGATTTATACGTGAAAATCTTACTTTTTTCATCAAATTTTTTTTTTATTTTCAATTCACTTTTAAATAATTTTATTAGTTTTTTTTTAGAAAAATTTTTTAACATATTTCAATTTTTTATCCAATATAACCTTATAAAGCTCGCCCTTAAGATTAAATTTTTTTAACATATTATTACTTGATTTCTCAAAAAAATTATTTTTAAGAAATATTTTAATTAATTCCTTATTTTTTTCAGTTTTAATAAATCTTAAGTATACTTCCTTATTGGTATTTTTTTTTTGAATTAAATAAATAATATATTCTTCTATTTTTCTTGATAAAATTCTACAGCTTAATAAAAAATCTAATATAATTATGTAATTTTTTTGTTGAATAAAAATATAAGATCCAATTATTCCGTGATCCCCGAATTTATCTGACAATGATATTAATTTTATTGTTGTGTTGGTTTTGTTTTTAATATTTGTTAATTGATTTTTACTATATCTATTTGTTGAGAAATTAAATTGATTTGTTTTGTTATAAAGCTGTTCTGCTCTAGTAATATTGGAATTGTTGATATCTAAAATTTTAATTTTTTGTTTTAATTCAAAATATATTTCATCCAAATTTGTCAATTTTATTTTTAATTTTTCATATTTGTTTTTTAAATTATATTGATAGTATTTTTTTTTATCTTCTTTAAGAATCTCTAGCTTTTGTAACCTAGGATGCTCTTTTATTTTATCTAAATATTCTGAAACATCTTCAGAATTTAATGTAGAAATCTTTGGAAATTTTTTTTTTACTTTATCAATTTCTAATTTATTATCATCAATAAACAAAACGTCATCCTCTTTTAAGGATAATTGATCGAGCGTTTTTCTAATATTAATATATTTTTCAAACCAATTTATTTTTGGAAATAAAAAATCTCTCTTGTTTAAAACCATTTTCCTTTTTCTGAATGCGTTCCATACATCTCTTTCATTATTTTTTGAACTTATTGAAATTAAAAAACCTTGTCCCTTAAGATGCTTTACATGTCGCTGAACATCTTCAAATACTTTTCCATCATCATCTTCTGAATATTTTAACGAATTTATACCATCCTCTCCAATTGTTCCTCCCCATAAAGTATTATCGCAATCCAAAATTATAAGTTTAAATGGTTTAATTGAGTTGGATTGTATTATTTTTTTTATTTCACTCGATAGATTAGTTAAACCATTTAGTGAAAATGGGCATCTTAAATAGTATTTATTTCTAGTGCTAAAATACCCTTTTGAGTCCGAAATTGTAAGATTGATAATTATATTGTTACATTTAAATTTTAATATCGCATTGTAAATTGCATTAGCCTGAAATTTATATTTTTTATCAAGTTGATAGTTATTACTTAAATGTAAATAGAATAAAAAAGTAAATTTTTTGCTTAGATTATTGAAAGCGATTCTTTTTAAAATTGAAATAAAATTTTTAATATTAGTTTTTAAATAATCATTTAAATAAATTACTCCTATAAAATTTTCATGATTCGATAAAGTCTCCTTTTTATTTAAAGAAACTAATACTTTATCGTAATCATCTAGTATTATTTTTTTACTTAAAAATGGATCTTTCCATATTCTATTACCCTTGAGCAAATTTGTGTTTGAGGTTACAAAATATTTCATTTTTAATTATTACGATACCTCAATTGATATGGATCAATTCTTGGCACAACTGGGCCTAATGTAATTTTATCGTTTTCGTTTTCACTATATATGTTCAATAATTGAACAATATTGATTTTTGCAAAAAAATCAAGTATTTTTGTAAAAAAATCAAGTATTAAAGTAATTTATGAAAAAAAAAATAGAATTTATGAAATGGGCTGAAGATTTATTTCCCATAAACAGAAGCATTACTGGTGATGGGGTTAAACAGACATTTAATTATATTAGAAAGAATATAGGTTCAAATTTCAAAATTAGAAAAGTCAAATCTAATAAAAGTTTTTACGACTGGAAAGTGCCAAAAGAATGGAGCATTAAAGATGCATATATAATGAATGAAAATGGAAAAAAGATCTGTGATTTTAAAAACAACAATCTTCATATCATTGGTTACTCTCAAAAAATAAAAAAAACTTTAAATTACAAAAATCTAAAAAAAAATATTTATTATTTAAAAAAGCAACCCAATTCTATTCCGTATCTAACTTCCTATTATAAAAAAAGCTGGGGGTTTTGTATGAAATACAAAGACTTTAAAAAAATTAATAGAAAACAAAAATATAAAGTTTTAATTGATAGTAAATTTTTTAATGGTCATATGAATTATGCAGAATTGGTTTTAAAAGGAAAAAGCAAAAAAGAGATTTTAATTGTATCTTATATTTGTCATCCTTCAATGGCTAATAATGAATTGTCTGGACCACTTGTAGTCTCTGCCTTACCAAAGGTTTTGAAGTCATCAAAATATACTATTAGGCTTCTGTTGATACCCGAGACCATAGGAGCGGTCGCCTATATTAAAATGAATTATAAACATCTAAAAAGAAATTTAATTGCAGGTTTTAATTTAACTTGTGTAGGAGACAAAGGACCCTTCACACTTATATCATCAAAAGAGGAAAATACATACGCTGACAAGATCGCTTTTAGAGTGTTAAAAAAAACGAATAAATTTAAAAAAATGCCATTTTTAAAAAGGGGAAGCAACGAAAGACAGTTTGGATGCCAAAATTTAGGCCTTCCATTTGTTACTATCTGTAGAACCAGATTTAAAGATTACAAGCAATATCATACATCGGAAGATAATTTGAAAATCATAAGTGAAAAAAATTTAAGACTTACATTGAACAACATTGTTAAAATAATAGATGAAATTCAAAAAAATACTATATTTTGTAAAAATAATATATGTGAACCTTTTTTTACAAAATATAAATTAATGAGAACAATAAGAAACAAATTTAGCAAATTTGAAAAAAAAATATCTGATATTTCGGCATTTGCAGATCGGAATTATGATATCGAAGAATTGTCTGTAAAAACAGGCATTTCTTATAAAGAAACTGAAAAGCTGTGTTTATTATTAAAAAGAAAAAATATTTTATTTGAATTTAAATAAAATTAAACTATTGATTAGAAATATCATTAACATTTAAAATTTTCAAATAATGTTCAGTTTTTGAACAAATTTGCTTATTATTCAAGAAGATTTTTTGCTTGCAAGTTCAAAAAATGAACGCTATTTATATTCCAACTATTTTTAAAGTATGAAAGATATTATCATTACAGGTGGATCAGGGTTCATAGGAAGCCATATAGTAGAAAAATTTTGTGAAAACAAATACAATATAATCGTTTTAGATCTTTGGCAGTCCCAAGAAATTTTAGATTTGAGCAAGAAAGTAAAAAATTTAAAGTTTAAAAAGATTAACATAAATGATTTCGATGAAATTGAAAAAGTATTTAAAGATTATAATCATCTCGTACATCTCGCAGCAATATTAGGAACTTCTGAAACAATAACTACATATGATGTTGAAGACGTTGTTAAAACTAATATTCTTGGAACAATAAAATTGCTAAAGCTTGCAAAAAAATATAAATTTAAGAAAGTTTTGATACCAACGACTCCAGACGTTACATGGTTGAATCCATACAAAATAACTAAGCAAGCAGTAGAAAAAATTGCGCAACTATTTAGTCATGAATATCATTTGGACGTTACGTGTATAAAACTTGGAAATATTTATGGTCCTAGAGAGCGTTGGTTACAAGCTGGGTTTAATGCTCCTTTTAATTACCAAAAAATTATACCATCTTTTATAATGGATACTCTTATGAAAAACGAAATAACAATATATGGAGACGGTATGCAGAAATCAGAATATATTTATGTTGATGATGTTTCCGAAACCTTTCTAAGAGCAATCCAGCATACAGGAAATGTTGGAACAGAAGTTATTCATGTAGGTAGAGGCCAAAATAATTCTGTTATTGATATTATAGATGCTTTAGAAAAAGTTTGGAATAAAAAATTAAATAAAAAATTTACAAAAATGAGACCAGGCGAACATAAAATAGAAATTTCTTTAAATCCGAAACCTTTAAAAAAACATTTCAACTATGAATTACAGTGGTCTCTAGAAGATGGTCTAAAGAAGACAATCCCATATTATGAAGAACAGTATAAATTAAATAAAAAATAAAGTGATTCCTGAAGTTACTATTTATATCACCAACTATAATTACGGAAAATATATATCAAAGGCCGTTAATAGTTGTTTAAAACAAACTTTTAAAAATTTAGAAATTCTTATAATTGATGACGGATCAACTGATAATTCAAAAAAAATAATTAATAAATTTACTTCAAAAAATAGAAATATTTTTTCAATTTTTAGAAAAAATCAAGGTCTAATTAAATCATGCAATACTGCTTTAAGAGCAGCAAGGGGTAAATATATAATGAGGTTGGACGCAGATGATTGGTTAGATGTTAATGCTATAGAAATTATGCACTCAAAGCTTGAGAAAAATAAAAAAGTAGAATTGTTATTTCCTGATTATTACGAAGTAGATGAAAATGGAAAGATTTTACACACTATAAGAAGACACAATTTTGAAAACGTAAAACTACTAGATCAACCAGCGCATGGTGCATGCACTCTATTTAGAACTAAAACTTTAATATTAAATGGTGGATATGATGAAAATTTTACCGCTCAGGATGGCGTAGATATTTGGCTTAGATTTCAAAAAAAATTTAAAATCATGAATATTAATATTCCTTTATTTTATTATAGAAAACACGGTACAAGTTTGTCAGATAATAAAAGGAAAATATTATTTAATAGAAGTAAAATTTTATTTAAAAACAGTCAAATCAATAATAATAAATTTGTCGAAGCAAAAAAAACTATAGCCTTAGTACCTATCAGAGGAGAAAAATATGATAAATTTTCTAATGTGTTTAAAAAAATTGGAAAAAAATACTTAATAGATTGGACTTTAGACAATTTACTTAAATCACAATTAATTTCAGATGTTATAATTTCAAGTCCTGATGAAAAAGTATTAAAATATATTAAAAGAAAAAAGAATCCGAGATTAATTGCAATAAAAAGGGACCCGTCTTTAGCAATGACGAATGTTCTTTTAGATTCTTCATTGAATTTAGCCTTAAAAAAGTTCAAAAAATTGAAAGGCTTTAGACCAGACTATACCTTGCTTTCAAAACTGAGCTGTCCATTTAGAAATCACATGCATTTGGATAATGCTATAAATAGTATGAAGATTTTTAATTTAGATATGGTGCTTGGCGTCAGCATGCAAAACAAAATGTATTTCAATCATAATGGAAAAACTTTAAAACCTCTTAGAACTTTTGATCAACATAAACTTACAATTAATAATAAAAAAAGAATAAATATTAAAATTGAATCCGAAGAACTATACGAAGAAAGTGGAAATTTTATACTTTATAATAACAAAAATTATAAAAATTTTAAAATTATTGACAAATTTAAAATAGGTCACGAAGTTTTAGATAAATTATCTGCTTTTGAAATTAGCAGTAGTTTTGAGTGGATGATTGCCAAAAATATTTCAAAATATTTAAAAAAATTTAATCAAATTATATGATAAAAAAAAATATACTTGGTGTAATTTTAGCTAGAGCTGGCTCAAAAGGAATTAAAAAAAAAAATATTAAAATATTATCAGGACATCCTTTGATTTCATATTCTATATATGCGGGAAAAAAATCAAAATTAATTACTAAGTTAATTGTTTCGACTGACAGTAATAAAATAGCAAAAATCAGTAAAAATTACGGTGCAAAAGTTCCATTCATAAGACCGAAACATTTAGCCAAAGATGCTACTTGGTCAAGAGATGCATTAAAACATGCTGTATTAGAAGCAGAAAAGATTTATGGAGAAACTTACGATTACATAATTGAAATTCCAGCTGTTGCGCCTTTGAGACCAAGTCATCAAATAGATTTGGCAATAAAAAAATTAATTAAAACAAAAGCAGACTCAGTGATTGGGATGACACAAGTTTTTGACAAGCATCCTTTAAGGATGAAAAAAATTATAAACGGAAATATTGCTGATTATAATCCGTTGGAAAAAGAAGGTGAATCTTCGAGAAGACAGGATTTAAAACCCTGTTATGTAAGAAATGGATCTATATACGCAATGAGAAGAGATACTATAATAAAGAATTTTTCTAGAGTTGGAAAAATTTCCAAAGGATTTATCATGAAAGGTATTTATAGCGTTAACATTGATGACATAACTGATTTTTATACTGCAGAAAAAATTATTGAGAAAGGTATTTGTGAAAATAAGCCTAAGAAAAAGATTTCAATCGAAAAAATCACTCACATAAAATCTAAAAAAAAAATAACCATTTTGATTTCTTATCCAAAAGAATTTTTTTCACCTTTTGAAAAAAAACTCTCTAAGAAATTTAATATAATTTTTTGCAATATCAAAAAAATTAAAGATATAAAGAAAAATTTGTTAAACCAAGTTATTGCTTGGTTGGTTCCCACAAACGGATTGATTAAAATAGAAAAAAAGTATTTAGAAAATTTGAAATTTTTAAAATATATAGTGTCCCCCGCAACGGGACTCACTCATATTGATCTTGAAGAAATTAAAAAAAGAAAACTAAAAATAATTAAATTAGAAAAAATATCAGAAACAAAAAATATATTTGCTTCTTCAGAGTATTGTTTATTGCTTTTATTGGCAACTATAAGAAAACTTAAAAAGGCAATAAAAATAGTGGATCAAGGTGGATGGCGAGATCAAGAAAAATTAGCACGAGGAAATGAATTATCAAGATTTAAATTCGGAATTTTTGGCTATGGACGCATTGGCAAAAATATCTCTAGATACCTCAAAACAATGAATGCAAAATTTCATGTATATGATCCTTATTTAAATAATAAAAATAAGAAAATTAAACAGTACAAAAATATCAATAAATTTTTAAAAAATACTGAATGTTTAATAATTTGTGCAAGTTTAAATAAAAAAAATTATAATTATTTTAATTATAGCAAGATGAAAATGCTTAAGAAAAATGCTGTTGTTGTAAATATTTCTCGAGGAGAAATAATCATTGAGAAAGATATAATAAAACTTTTGAATGAAAAGCATATTTCGTCATTTGGAACCGATGTTTTGACTAACGAAAATAAAATACTTAACGGCAAAAATATTTTAGTTCAATATGCAAAAAAAAATGATAATGTTCTAATATCACCTCATATAGCAGGTTTAACTTATGAGTCAGAAACGAAAGCGATTAAGATTGTATTAAACAAAATGATTAATTTATTTTAAATGTTTATTATTTCAGAAATATTCCCTCAACATTCAGGCGACTTAACGATGGCCAAAAGAATGATACTGCAGTCTTATTTAGCAGGCGCTTCAGCTGCAAAAGTTCAGCTTGTTCAAGATAATATGTTTAGTAATGATAATATAGACAGATCAGAAAATGAAATTAGCTATGAAATTTTTTCTGATTTATTTGATTATGGAAAAAGTATAGGCATTGATGTATTTGCCACAGCTTTCAATGATGAAACTTTAGAATGGTGTTTAAAATTAAACACAAAATACCTTAAAATTGCAGCTAGAACACACAAGGAAAATCCAAAATTAGTTAAAAAGATTTTAAATTTAAATAAAAAAACTTTCATTTCTGTACGACCCGATGAAGTTTCTAAAGTAGAATTTGTAAAAAATGAAAACTTTATCTATCTTAGCTGTATTTCAAGTTACCCGACATTACTCTCTGACGTTACACTTCCAGAATTTAACAAATCTCCTTTTTCAGGAATATCCGATCATAGTTTAGGAATAGCAACTGCACTTAAAAGTTGTTCTTTAGGAGCAAGATTTATTGAAAAACATTTCTCTTTTGATAAAAATTTACAAAAACACTACGAAAAAGGTCATCTTGGTAGTATGGATTTTTCCGATCTACAATTATTAAAACAGTTAACTTTGGAAATAGAGGAAATCGGAAAAAAACCAAAAAAATTAAATGAAAAAGTTTTTTCCAAATAACTTTTATGTGTGGATTTATAGTAGCTTATGGAAATAATTTAAAAAAAAAAATAGATTTTAAAAAATTCAAAAATGTCTCATCACTAATTAAGCACAGAGGTCCTGATTTTTATAAACATGAAGTGACTGAAGATTTTTTTCTTTTTCACTCAAGACTATCCATCGTAGATCTTGATGGTAGATCTAATCAACCTTTCTATTCTGAGAATAATAGATATATTTTAGTTTATAATGGAGAAATTTATAATTATCTTGAAATTAAAAAAACGTTAAAAAATAAGTATAATTTTAAAACCTCAAGCGACACAGAAGTTCTGCTTGCTGCATATGTAGAATGGGGAAAAGATCTATTAAAATATATAGATGGCATGTTTAGTTTTGTCATAATTGATAAGAAAGAAAAAAATATTTTTATCGCAAGAGACCACTTTGGTCAGAAGCCTCTATATTATCATTTAAACAAAGATTTCATTCTAATATCAAGCGAGATCAAACCTTTGTTGAAACTAGTAAACGAAAAAGAATTTAATTATAAAACATTTAGTAATTATCTCACATTCAATTTTTATGCAGAGGATAAAAACACCTTTTTTAAGTCTATCAATCAATTAAAACCTGGACATTTTGGTCTCTATAAAAATAACGAATTAAAAACTTTTGATTATGCTTTAATAGAAAAAGAAATAGGAGAAAGTTACAAACCTTTTGATTGCAACGAACTAATTTCTATATTAACAAAATCAAGCAATGATCATCTAATGGGTGATGTTGACGTTGGGTTGGCAGTATCGAGCGGCTTAGATTCATTATCCTTATTAGGGCTAATCATGAACTCACCAAAATCTAAAAAACTTACAGAGTGTTTTACTTTAGACTACGGAGAGAATTTTT
>Ga0187833_10007061_pt1 | contig 10218 bp, 7 predicted proteins | sample ETNtaG_37_FD_167968 | JGI IMG/M metagenome (GOLD analysis project Ga0187833, IMG submission 167968) | Marine microbial and viral communities from oxygen minimum zone, Eastern Pacific Ocean - ETNP2014_SV_400_PacBio MetaG (Illumina Assembly) | ecosystem: Environmental > Aquatic > Marine > Hypoxic... | reverse complement strand
TTTTAAACTTATCTGCAAATCTTACTTTTGAGTACTGAAATTCTATCTGATTAAAAAACTCATTTAATGATAATTTTCTGAATTGATTATCAATACTTAATATTTCAGAGGCTTTTTTTGAATAAGGATTTAACTCATTATCTTTTAAAGGCCAAAGTTTAAAATTATATTTTTCCATAGGTTTTGACCAACCACCCCAATGTCCCGAGGTTCCACCAAATTGTCTAAGTCTGCTTGTTGATAAGTCTGTAATTAGATCTCCTACAATTTTACCTTCATAAAATTTCTGTGAAATTTCACTATAATTTTCATCTCCTGCTTCGATCAGCAAACATTTTATATTTTTTTTTTCTAGTTCAAGTGCTGTTGTGATTCCAGCGGGGCCACTTCCAAAAATAGCAATAGAAAAATTATCTAAATTGATATTATTTAAATTTTTTAAAATCATTAATCGTCACTATTTAAATACCAAATAAAATTTTTATTTTTTTTTAATTTTATCTTGTTGTAGTGGCGAAAAAATAAATCATATTTCATGAAGGATAAAATTAATAATGATGAAAAAATATTTTTAAAAAAAGTTCTCCTAAACTTGTTCACTTTCATCTTTATTTTCATAAAATTTTGTTAAAATTGTTTACGATTACCCTCTCTCTTAATTTATTTACAGAATTATAAAAATGCCCTTACTAGAGCTTTACCACCTTTAAAATATCTTTTTATATCTTCAAAACTTCTGATTTTCATAATTCTTTTAAAAATATAACTTGGTCTTAAATAAAATTTTCTGAACGCATAACGTTCCATATTTTTTAATTCTTTAATACTATTATAACCAAATGGCAACCAGGTAACATTCCAACATTGATATTCTTCTAAATCGCGGGAAACAAATTTTCCCCACTTACCTTCCTCAATTTCTTTTGCTAACTTGGTGCCGGGGTAAGGACAAACTAAAGTAAACTGGGCATAATCAGGGTCAAGATCTATTGCATTCTGCACTGTTTTTTTTGCCAATTCTGGAGTTTCGCCAGGCAATCCAATTAAAAAAGAACCTCTTACTTCTATTCCAGCTTCTTTAGTCCATTGTGCCACTTGTTTCATTTTTTCAAAATTTCTATTTTTTCTATTTGTTTGTATATTTTTTGCTAAACCATCATTGGCAGTTTCATAACCATAAAAAATATTCCAACACCCTGCTTTACGCATCAATTTAAGTAAATCTTTATCTACAGTATTAACAGCTGCATAACAGGACCAGCACAAATCCAATTTTTCTCTAATCAATAGATCAAGAAATTCTTTCATCCACTTTTTGTGATAACTCATCGTATCATCCCAAAAAGATATTTCTTTAATTCCAAATTTTTCAACACATTCCTTTATCTCTTCTATAACTTTTTGTGGACTTCTTCTGCGAGCTCCGGTACTCGCCTGATCACAAAAAGTACAGAAATAAGGACATCCTCTAATAACAACCATATTAGTTAAAGGTAGCCTTTTATACTGATTTGGAAGAGGTATATATTTTTCCATAGGAAATAAATCTCTTGCCGGTAATGGCAATTTATCCAAATTCTCAATGTTTTCTCTTGGAGAATTTTTAATCGTAATATTATTTTTTTTATAGATAATTCCCTTTATATTTTCTAGCATTGTAAAATCTGACATAAATTGATTTTTATTAAAATTTTTTTCAGAAAATTTTTGAACTATTTCATGAAGAATATATTCACCATCCAAACCATAAGCAATAATATCAAAAACATCATAACGATTTGCTGTTTCAATTCCCGCAACATTAGCGTGGGATCCTCCTACCACTGTCAATTTTGTTGGCAATTTATTTCTAATTTTCTTAGCAAGTTCTATTGCCCTAGATAAAGCATAAGTTGTTGTAGAAAAACCAACTATAGCAGGATCTTTTTGAAGAATTATTTCATATACTTTCTCGTTATCTATTTTCAGTGTAGGGCAATCTAGAACCCCCACTCCATAACCTTTTTCTCTTATGTAGGCTGCAAGACTTGCCATTCCAAGAGGGATTAGATCTCCACCTATCTCCCCTATATTTTCCTTTCCGTATCTTTTGGCAATTGATGATGGTGGGTTAATTAATAATACATCTATTTTGCTATTTTTCGGAGCAAAACCTCTTTCGATTAATTCTGGCGCAGAATATTCTCTTTTTAATCCATTTTTTCTTAAAAAAAAACTCATATTCGTACTAATAAATTAGCAAAATTCTGAAAATTTCAGTAAACATAAAGCTCAATTTTTTAATCAGCCTAATGGTCAGTTTTAGTAATATGTGCATTATAAAACAAATTTATATCCAGTAATTTAATCCTGAATGGGAGATAATACTCTTCAATTTGATTTTTAAAATTATATTTTATTAGATTAATTAAAGTAAAAATTGAATTTATATGTTCGGTTGCATTAATATATTCATATTCTTCCTTAGAAATATTGTATGTTTTCTTTACTATGAAATATTTAATAAATAGTCTACCTAATCTCCACAATAATCCCGGGTCTGTTGGTAAAGATATTGAGAGTATTCCACCTTCTTTTAATTTACTCATCATTTCAAATAGAAAATTTTCAGGTTCATTTACGTGCTCTAAACACTGTGAGATGATTATTCTATCAAAAAAATTATTATCAAATGGTAGGTTTGTTCCATCATAGGAATAAGCTTTAACATTTTTTATTTTATTGTAAAATTCTAATGCAGAACTCGATGTTTCTGCTATGAAATATTCGTCATAGTCATGCTTTAAATAATCTATATGGGGAGCGCTACCAGCTCCAATTTCTAAAACTTTAGAGTATTTTTTCTTTCTATTAAACTTTTCAAGTTGCCTATGAGAATATCTCATAGCATATCCAAGAAAACCGGTATATAAATGGGTATTATATTTTGCGTCTAGCTTTTTAAATGCATCTTTTTTATACATAAAGATTTAGTTATATTAATTCAAATAATTGTAAAGTTATTTCATATGATAGGAAAAAATATAAATATTCTATTACTATATATTTTTTTGGGTCTTATAACCACAATATATATCATCGGATTTGATCATATCTCTTTTACCAACACCGATTGGTTGAGATCGCATGACATGACGACAGAATTGACTACTTGGAAATATTATAAAAATGATATTTGGCGTTTTCCTATTGGCAATAATCCTAACTACGGAATGGATTTAGCAAGTGGAATTGTTTTTTCTGGATCTATTCCGTTGTTTTCCATTGTATTCAAATCATTTGGAAATTTTCTTCCAGATAATTTTCATTATTTTAATTTATGGATTTTTATTTGTTTTTTTTTACAATCATATATTTCATTTCTTATTGTTTATCATCATACAAAAAATTTAACTTTTTCAATAATTGCTTCATTGTTCTTTCTACTATCGCCAGTTTTGTTTAATAAAATCGCACTCCATCTATCACTTTCAGCACATTGGCTTATTTTATTAGGATATTATATAGAAATAAAAAACGAATTGAACAAGAAGATGTTTTATTGGACAGCATTAATTTCGCTATCCGCTTTATTTCATTTTTATTTTACAATTATTTTATTTGGGATGTTTTTTTTATTTGTTTTAAATGAACATTTAACCAACTTTAATATTAAAAAATTAATTATTCAAATCGGTCTCCCTTTCATTTTTTTATTTATAACCATGTATATTTTTGGATACTTTGAGGTGCCAGTTACTGATGCTCTAGGATATGGCTATGGATACTATAAATTAAATTTAACAAGTATAATTAATCCAAATGCTGTAACACCAAGCGGCACAATCGGTTGGTCTTTGTTTCTATCAACAATTACTAAAAACACAGAAGGAGTAGAGGGATTTGGCTATTTAGGTATTGGAGGTATTTTTCTTTTAATAATTATTACCTATTATATTTTTTTTAATTTTACTGAATTTAAAAACAAAAAGTTTAGACCCTATTTTCTAATTACAATTTTATTTTCTTTGGTTGCCTTGAGCAACAAAGTTTCTTTTGCCAATAATTTACTGTTTGAAATTGAATTACCCAAATATGTCTATGGAATATTAAGCATCGTTAGAGCTTCGGGAAGATTATTTTGGCCAGTATATTATTTAATTTTTTTGGCATCAATATTAATGATATATAATAAATTTTCAAAAAAAAGTTCATTATATATTTTAATCTTATTATTTTCTTTGCAAATAATAGATATTTCTCCTGGTTTAAAAAATTATTTCAACTCAAATGCATTTACAAAAGAAAAAAAAGAAATGGATTATTTATTTTGGAATAAATTGAGTCAAGAAAACCAAGTTTTAAGAACGACGTACCTAAATAATGAAACAGATTTTCTTATGTCTCTGAGAGAAATTTTACTCTCACAAAATATTAAAAGCACTGATATCGCAACCTATGGAAGATATAATAGAAAAAAAGCATCTATTAGTAGATCTAATTTATATAAATCATTCGATGATGGCATAATCGAAAAAAAAACAATATTTGCAATCGATAATAAGAATCATTTAAGAAATTTAAAATATTTATTTAAAGATAAAAATGTTGGCTTTTTCCTTAGAGACAATATTTGGATTGTTGTTTTTGGTAATAAAAGTGAGATGACAAATTTTGACAAGAAAGAATTAAGCAAATATGACCCGTTAGAATTTCCCAAGAAAAAAAAAATTATTTTCAATTTTCAAAATGAAGAATCTATACATGGTTTTGGATGGACACATAGCCTTCATTCGCACAATACTGGCATATGGACTGAAGGAAATATTTCAACTTTGCTTTTTAAATTTAATAATAAAGCAAATGAAGATTATGTAATTAAAATCAAATTAGGATCGTTGAAGACCAAAAAAAATAAACCTATTAATTTCAACGTTATTGTGAACGATTTGTTCGTCAAAAGATTCTCTTTAAAAAATATTAATGAATTAGATGAAAATTCAATTAAATTAAAAATAAAAAAAGAATTGATGACTAAAGACACTCACTACATCAAATTTAACATTGAGAATCCCATTTCTCCTTTAGAATTATTTCAATCACCAGATGCTAGAAAACTAGGACTTCTAGTTGAAAATATAGAAATATTAACTTATTAAAAATTTTTATAACGAGATATTTTTTAATATAAAGTTAATTTTTTTTTATTTTAAAATTCTTCTTTTTAAAATTAATAAATCTAAAAAAAACTTAACAGAATCTTTTATTAAATAAACTTTACTTCCAGGTCTATGTACCCATGATACCGGTAATTCGACAATTTTAATTCTGTTATTATTGAGTAATAGAATAGTTTCTACATCAAATGCATAGTTATAACATTTTATCTTATTAAATATTTTTTTAATATAACTAGAGTGAAAAACTTTAAAACCACATTGAGTATCTGAAATTTTTAGACTAAAAAAGTTAGAAAGAATTAATTTTAAGATGCTTCCCAATCTTCTTCTTATAAATTTAGATTTGATTTTTGAATTTTTATGAGTTCTAGATGCGATATATGCGCAGTTGGTATCTTTAATAAATTTTCTTCTTTTCCAAGTTAAGTATTGCTCGGGTAAAACCGACATGTCAAGATCACATGTTAAAATCCATTTTGATTTAGAAATAAGTATTCCCCTTTTTATTGCATAACCTTTTCCCACATTATTTGTATAAGAAACTAACTTTATTTTCGTATTAAAAATTTTTTTCTTATTTTTGTTTATAAATTTAAGTATTTTATTTTTCGATTGATCAGTACTTCCATCATTAACAAAAATAATTTCAAAAAAAAATTTTTTATTTTTTTTTAAGAATTTTTCTATTATATCAAAACAGTAATCCAATCTGACTTCTTCATTATACAATGGTATAACTATAGAAGCATGATCCCTTTTAAAATATTTTTTTAATTTTTTCATTTATATATTAAAAAAAATTTTTAAATTAAAAATCACTTTATTTTTTTATTTTTATCAAGGAATACATTAAATCCAAATATTTTTTTTGTACTAATACCTTCGGAACCACCTGCGCAAGGGGTCTTAATTGCCCAACATGCTTCATTTATTGGAATATAAATATTTGTATTCTTGTTTAGATTAATTGTTTTGAAATCAACTTTTGGAACATAAAAAAATGGAAAACTATCAGAATTATATTGTTTCATTTCTTTATTAACTCTCATTATGTTTCTTGCATTAAAAATTAATAAAGAAGCTACCACTATTGTGGTAACCAATTTCTTTTTTGTTTTTCCATCGATAGATGAATTAGACAAAAATAATGATGTTGGTAAAAATATTAAAGATGCTAACAAACTATAACCTCCATAACGAAGCGTTGGGTGTTTGTAAAACCACTCACTAAATAATACCAATAAGACAAATATAATTTTATATAAATTTTTATTAAAATTTTTAGGAAACTTTTTTTTATTTCGATTAAAAATTATAATAAATAAAACCGACAATGATAAAATTGATGCTAAATTTTCAAGACCTTTGTTAAAAAAATAGATATTTATCCAACCCTCAACCCAATTAAATCCTTTTATATATTCTTCAGGGTTTTCGACCCTGTGATCCGGACTCGCTCCACCTTTTGACCATTGTTCAAACCATATTTTCATTTTTCCAACATTTTTTTGTGTAAGAGCCCAGGGCAACTGTTTTGAAAAGCAGGTTTCTTTTAAAGGATAAACTATGCAACCAGTATAAGATAAATTCACTAATGAAAATAAAACAAATGCTAGAACTGTAATAATAGTTGTTCTACTGATGAATAATAGGTTAATAAAATTACTGCTCTTATAATAAAGAATTAAAAATAAAAGCAAAAATAGTGTGTAAACAATAAAGTACGTCTTAACTGTTATTAAATAACATATTAATAAAATTAATAACTGAATATTGCTTTTAAAATCAGATTTGTTTAAACTTTTTTCTAACGTAATTAAAATTAAAGGAACTAAAATTAAAACAATTAATTGTGCTGCGATATCCGTGCCATATGCACTTAACCTATAAAATTTTACATTGATATAAGCAAAAACTAATAAATAAAATATATATAAGTAATTCATATTTTTAAATTCTTTTTTATTAAATATGAAATCCAAACATATAAAATTAACAAAAATTAGTGTGATAAAACCGATTGAATGAAAAAGATAAAATTTGATGTAAGGTAAGAAAATTAAAGAATTTAAATAAAATAAAGATGAATGATGTCTGTAACCGTGCCAAAAGTTACCTAAACCCAGTTGAATTTTGTTTTCTGTTAAGCCCAGAGAATATGTCAGATGATAATAGGAAAAATCATCATGATTTTTCAAAATTAATAGTGATGAACCCAAAAAAAATATTAAAATAATTAATAAAATATAATCTTTATTTAATTTTAATTTGCTAAAAAAAAAGGCAAAAGAAATCAAACCAATAAAATGGATAATTGAATTATGAAAATAATTATGTTTTGTAAAAAAAATTGAAGTATAGGATACTATTACAAGAGCTAATAAACCTAATATTCCAATGTATCCTAGATTATATTTTAATAGATTTTTATTTAAAAATTTAGCTAATAAAAAACCATACCCTAAGATTGAAGATATAATTAATATTAAATAAAAATATAGTAAAAAATATTTAACCATTCTATTTATTTTTAATTAGTTTTTTTTTTAACGAAAAATACAAAAGGTTATAAATCAAAACATTGAAAATAATAGAATATACTAATATTTCCGTGTGATTAAAATTGTCAAAAATAATTACAAAGTAAAATAAATTATAGAGACAGATTAATATACCAGACAAAGTATTAGATAAATTATTATTAATATTAAACGATTTATTTAAATATAAATAAATAAATTGGTGTAAGTGCTCATTGTCAGGAGTTGATGGAGATTTTTTTAGAGCTTTCTTTCTTATTATTGAGAATAAATTTTCATATGCTGGATACCATAATAAAGCCACAACATAATAGGGTGAAACTAAATAATTATCATTAGAAAATTTAATCAATATGACACCAAAAACAAAACTTATTAGATATGATCCTCCATCTCCTAAAAATATTTTTCCAAAAAAGTTAAATATATATATAACCGTCAAAGAAGTTAAACATACGGACACCAACAAAGTATCTAGATCAAGACTGTTGATGTTGGATAAATAAAGTATATTAGAAAAAATTAAAATAAAATAACCTATAACTAAAGTATTAACACCATCTAAAAAATTAGTTCCATTAATTAAAACTAATATACAAAATAAAGTAAAAAATAATTTTACTAAAAAAATATTTAATAAATTGTCAAAAAAATTAATTCTAATTGAAGATATAAAACTTTCAAATATGAATAGATATATTGCGACTACGATTATTTGAAATGTAATTCTAAAAATTGGAGAATGTGAAATATTTAGATCAGACAATAACCCTATAAAAAAGACAAATAAAATTAATATATTAAAGTATTTGTAATTTTCAGGTAAAAAAAAAATTAAAGTTAAGAAAAAAATTAACCCTCCTAAAAGAGGAGTTCCCTTATGTCCATTAATATAGCTTTTGTGATAAGAAAAATTTGTTTGATCAATCAAGATTTGATATTTTTTAAATACAAAATTTAATATGATTGTAGTTAATAGAACAAAAATAGCAGTTCCTATTATATTCATTCGATAAGTTAATACAGTTTGTTTAATCTTTCTGAGCCAAAACTAGATCTTCATCTATCATTTCTTTGACAAGCTTAAGAAAAGAATATTTTGGTTTAAATTTCAATTTTTTATGTGCCTTTTTTGAATTTCCTCTTAAGTAATTAACCTCATTCGGTCTAAAATATTTTTTGTCTACTTTAATAATTATTTTTTTTCTATTATTTTCATGGATATATCCAGTTTCTTTTAATCCTTTTCCACTCCAATATATTTTCATATTTAATAGTTTTCCCGCAGCAACAATGAATTCACGAACCGTATGAGTTACCCCGGTTGCTATAACATAATCTTCAGGTTTTTTTTGTTGCAAAATTCTCCATTGCATTTCTACATAATCTTTAGCATGACCCCAATCTCTCCTTGCATTTAAATTTCCCAAATAGAGTATTTCGTTTGAGCCAAGTTTTTTTCTGGTTAGAAATCTAGTTATTTTTCTTGTAACAAAAGTTTCTCCCCTTCTCGGACTTTCATGGTTAAAGAGAATTCCATTACAAGCAAATAAGCCGTAAGCTTCTCTATAAACCGAAGTTATCCAATAAGAATACAATTTAGCCACACCATAAGGTGACTTGGGATGAAATCTTGATTGTTCGTTAAATGTTTTTTGCTTGTATTTTTCTCCAAATAACTCCGATGTGCTTGCTTGATAAAATTTAACATTTCTCATTTTTAAAAACCGAATAGCTTCTAAGACTCTTAATGTACCAATTCCTGAAACCTCAGCAGTATATTCAGGATTTTCAAAAGAAACTCCTACATGACTTTGTGCACCCAAATTATAAATTTCATTGGGTTTAACCTCGTGAATTAAGTTATAAATACTATTACTATCTGTAAGATCGCCATAATGTAGAAAAAAGTTAGTTCTATTGTGTGGGTCAATATATAGATGATCGATTCTACTTGTATTAAAAGAAGAAGATTTTCTAATTAATCCATGTACTTTGTATTTTTTTCCTATAAGCAATTCTGCCAAATACGATCCGTCTTGCCCTGTTATTCCAGTTATTAAAGCAACTTTGTTTTTCATTTTCTAAATATAAACATTGTCAATATACATAATAATATTAAAAATCCATCTTTTAATTCATTGACTTTCTTTTTACCTGATAATCTTAATCTCTCATGACAAGGCTTTGAAATTAATTTATATTTCTTAAATTTAGCCAGCACAGGTAATTCAATACAAAACCTAAAATCTTTTTTTTTAAGATCAAGAGATTTAAATGCTGATGTTTTGCCCATTACATATGTAAATAATACATCCGAAATATCTAACCTGAAAAGTAAATTAGAAGCAAAAGTGAATATTTTATTTCCAACAAGTGTCAAAAAAGTATCATCGTCGCTACCTCCGTTACTTTCATATCTACTATTAAATACAAAATCACAGTTGCCTGATAACTCGTTGAGCATGTTACTGAGATATTTGGGATCAAATGAACCATCTGCATTAAATATACATAGA
>Ga0187833_10007059_pt1 | contig 10219 bp, 8 predicted proteins | sample ETNtaG_37_FD_167968 | JGI IMG/M metagenome (GOLD analysis project Ga0187833, IMG submission 167968) | Marine microbial and viral communities from oxygen minimum zone, Eastern Pacific Ocean - ETNP2014_SV_400_PacBio MetaG (Illumina Assembly) | ecosystem: Environmental > Aquatic > Marine > Hypoxic... | reverse complement strand
CATTTAATCGCTCATCCATTTCAATTGCAAGATCTCTTATTTCTTTAGGACTATTATCTTCTAATTTAATCCCATTTAATTCAAAGTCGGCTGAACTAAAACACAAAGCGACATTTGATGAAAAAATTTCTGAAACTGTTAGTCTTTTTTTATATTTTCTATGTATGTGGTGTTTTGTAATCATTATATGATTGCTGTTATTACAGAAAAAATACCCGATAGGAACAAATGTGAAAGCATTCGGCTTGCGAAAAATATATGGTATAGCAAAAAAACCAGCTCCACTAGTCGAGATGCAAAAACTACATTTGGCTCCTAAATAGATATCCATAAAATCACTTCTCTTTCCTGAATTGGCATAGTCAATTACTTTAGGATTTGATGATTTTAATGGTTTTAAAACTTTAGCTCCCATTCGGAATATATAATAATCTCTTCTAGCAAGTTCTTCTGCGGCTAATACATATTTATCTATATCTTCATCCCTGTAATTATGATAATTCCAGTCTTTTATTCTAATCTCTTTGCGTCTATCTAGGTAGGCAGAATCCCTTACAATTAAGCACACGAACTTAGCATCATGTGGTAATCCAAATTTAGATAAAATTTTCCTTCCTTTAACTTCTTCATCTTGTGTAAAACTTATATGTGGTTGAAATTTTTCAAATAAATTATGTACATCACGATCACCACCTGTACTAGAAGATTCTATTTCATGATAATTTCCTCCTGATATAAATGTATTAAAAAAGCGGTTAACCTTAAATAAAGGAAATAGTAAGTAGTTTGGTAATATTATTAAGCTTCGCCGCCACATCTTTTCTAGCTGATTATTACAAACATTTTTTTTTAAATAAAATAAATCTACATAACGTTGTGATGGAAAATTTATTCCAGCATCACGCTCGCAACAATAAATCTCTGTATTTATAGAAAAATGACCAATTCGACTTGAAGTTAATTCTTTCCACCTTATTAAAAACCAAGGCCTGATTATACGAACTATTATCACTGTAGGGATTGATATGAAATAAATGGGTATCTGCAAAATTAAATAAATTGTTGACCTTAATTTCTTGAGGATAACAAGAATTCCTCCTTTTTTTATTTGATTATAATGTTTAGTGAAATTTTCAGAAATAGTCATGAAATATAAAATAATTTAAATAATTTCATTTATAGACATTAATATAAATTTAATTGACTCTAACTAAGGGGTTTATAAATTTTGTATTATATTTATTTAATTTTCTTGATATAGCTTTGACTCCATCCAAAGCAGTAATTAAAACCTCCTTATTTTTTAAAAGTTTTTTTGAATAAAATTTTATTCTAGGTGATAAATTTTGATATTTCATGTTCTTTTTATGTTTATTGTCATCTATGATATATTTTAAAAAATATAAATTACTATTTAAATGATACGCGAGAGTGGGCAGCATTTGACCAGCGCCATAGCCTATTAGATTATTTTTATTTTTGAGTTTAATTGATAATTTTTTATAATGGTTTTTAAAGAAAAAATAATTATTTTTTAACTTTTTATTTATTAATTTGTAATTATTTTTTAACTTTTTTTTTTTTAATTTACTATTTTTTTTAAAAGCAACAATTAATGATCCTCCCCAATAATCATGATTAATAGTTTTTTTTATTATCTTGCAGTTCAAACGATAAATTAAATTTTTCAAGGAATTAAAATTAAAATAATGATAATGTTGATGAAATATTTGATCGAATCTATAATTTTTGATCATTAGATCAGCGTCTGGAACTTCTATAAAAAAATATGTATTTTTAGATGAAAAATTCACAATTTTGCTTAACAATTTATATGGTTCCTCAATATGTTCTAGGTTATGTGTATTCAGAAATATATTTATATTTTTATTTATTTTTTTTTTAAAATCTATATTTTCAGCATAATCTCCAATTATCCTAAAATTTCTTTTACTAGGGTTCTTCTTGTTTTTCCATATTGGGTCTATGCCAAAAACAACATTTGCACTCTTCCTCAAACTCTTTAATAATTTTACATCATTGCAACCAATTTCAAGAACATTTCCCAACTTTTTTTTCTTATAACATCTAAATATAAAATTCTTGAAAAAATTTATCGACTGGTCTGATAAATGTGAATCAGAGGTTCTAAATGTGTAACGCTCATTATATAGAATTTTTCTTGAAAGAAATTTATTCAACTGAATATGTCCACAATTTTTACATAGATTTAATTTTTGATCAAAATAGTTAGAAAATTTATTTATTTTATTCTTAGTATAAATTCCAGTAATAGGAAATTTTTTGAGTTCAATAATTTTCTTTAAATTAGAACTATCACAAATCACACAATTTCTTTTTATTTTATACATTTATAAATTTAAATTTTCACGATTTTAAATATTCAAACAATGCTTTTTCCCAAGATCTAATTTTTTTTAACTTATTTGATCTAATGGCTGTTTTTAGAGGTTTGAATCCTTTTGAAAAAAAGTCTGAGTCTTTAGCTTCAATGATTTTGCTATCGGAATTCATAATTTCTTTAATTTTTTTAACAAAATTATAGTAACTTAATTGACCTACATTAGATAAATGGTAAACGCCATATTCTTTTTGTTTTAAGATTATTTCTAATAGTAACTGTGAAGCATCTTTTGCGTATGTAGGTGAATCAATTTTATCTGTTGCAATTTTTAAATCTTCATTTTTAGATAATTTTTCAACAACTTTATCTACAAATCCTTTTAAATTGTTAGATCTTTTTCCAAATAGGGTAGGAAATCTAATTATATAATATTTTTTGCAAATAGAGCTTACAAAAAGTTCTCCTAGATATTTTGAACCAGCGTAAATATTGTTTGGTTGTGGTAGATCATCTTCAGTGTATGGCAATTCTTTTTTTCCATCAAAAACAGCATGCGTACTTGTTTGAACTAAAGTTATATCTAATTTACTACATATTTTTGCAAGGTTTAAAGGCCCAACAGAATTAAGGGCAAATGCTTTGTTATAATTTTCTTCACACGGATTTATACCGACTATTGCCGTCGAATTAACAACAACATCAGGTTTTTCAAGGGTAATTTTTTTTTCAAGTTCATCATAATTTAGAATATTTAATTTCGAACTGGGTTGATGTATCAAACTAATATTTTTTTTATTACAGGAGCTTATTAATTCTGTGCCAAAACAGCCACTGGCTCCAAAAAGTAACATTTTCATTATAATTTATATGAAATTTATGTGGTCAGGTTTTTTATTTATATGATTTTTATAATCTTGTTTAATTTTATCCATTTTAGTTTTTCCTTCATGAAATAAAAATCTGTTTATATAGTGCTGTCTGCAATTCGATTCGCAATGCTTATTAACATTTATTTCTTTTCTGATCTTTTCTTGAACTTCCCAATACCTATCACTTTGCCAAATTTCTTTAAAAGATTTTTCTATTATATTTCCCATCAGAAACTCATCTCTTCTTTCTTGAAACCAATGACCGCAAGGGAAAACGTCTCCACGTCCACTTAGACCTAATATAAATTGTGTTCCATGACATGAGTCATAATCTTTCCAACCACCGTTTAAAACTTTTTTCCACTTTACATTAACGGCATATTTATCTGTTGAATATTGCTCTGCTTCCTTAAAAATATCTAGAGCTTCAATATATTCACCTTTTGGAGAGTCTAATCTGCTATCAAAAGTATCAGAACAAGGTTTAACGACAAAATAATCTACACCACATTCTTTTCCCAGCTTTGATAAAGGCACTATATCGTTCATATTTTCTCTAGTAACGACCATCTGAAAACCAATAACACATTCAGATTTTTTCTCTATTTTGCGCTCTGTAAGTGCCCGAGCATTTCCCAAAACCCTATCCATTTGATTAACTCTATGAATTTTTTGAAACGTCTCTTTAGTGCCTGCGCTTATATTAAATCTAATCCATTTCAAGCTATCTAATATGATATCTAATTTTTTATGATCTATTCTGATTCCGTTAGTTGCTAGACTTAAATCTAAGCCAATTTCTTTTCCATAGCTTATAATTTCATAAAAATCTGGATGCAAAGTATTTTCACCTTCTCCAATAAGTGCTATTGATTTTACACCTATCTCTTTTGCATCTTTAAAAGTTTGTTTCACAGCCTCTGTGGGTGTGTGAAATATTTTCTTGGAATTAGTTCCAAAACCGTCTCTATTTTGAATTACTCCATAACAAAATGTACAAGCCATGTTGCACCCACTGGATATTCCCATATCAATATGAAGTGGAGCCACTTTCTCTCCTTTTTGCCAGGCTTCAACTCTATCCAAATGCCAAAACAATTTATGACTATCCATATTCCATTTATCATTAACTTTTTTTTCTTCTTTATCTACTTTAGACATATTTAATAAATGAGTGATCTCACTTTTTTTTAGCTCACCTTCTTTGATGTCTATTGAAACATTCTTAAAATCTGACAATGATTCTTTGATTGTTTTTTCTACAATGCTAATATCTTCTGAATTTTCATCATTTTTTTTTGCAATTAAAATGTTTATGTTTTCTCTATAAATATTTATTCCCTGAATTCTTCCAGAATTAACAATGTTTTCTTCAGAATTTATATCTTTAATCTGAGTAAGTTTTTTAGCTACTTCTATTTCTGTGATCATTTTTGAAATAAAACTATATCATTTTACCAATTTTATTGTCACTTTTCAGACTTATAAAATTTGGTCCATTATTTTTATAGCTTTTAAATATTGCTAATTCAGTCTCATCGCTGTCTTTAGGAAAATAAGATTTTATATTCTTAAATAGTTTCATTAAATGCTTACTATTTAACTCTGTGTGACTTGGACCAAGTGTAGGATAATCAGCAAAACCTACAAGACATACATTTACATTTTGTTGATCAATATCTAATTTTATTTGTTCAAAGGGTCTTTCTATAAGAAAAGGAGTTATTGTATACACCCATGGTTTTAAACCTTCTAAAGCCATTCCTGCGGCTATACCAATAAGACTTTGCTCACAAATTCCCATGTTAAAAAATTTATTAGGATGCTCTTTTCTAAATTCATCAAAAATACCATAACCAATATCTCCAACGATCAGCACGACCTTATCGTCTTTTTTTGCTATTTCGTTAATAACTTTTCCAAAACATCTTCTCATTTAATATCTAGCTTCTTTTTTCCTATTTCTATATCTTTTCCTTGAAGTTTTCTTGCGTGCCATATTGGATCATCTTCGAACTCTTTAATGCCTTTGCCTTTAATGGTATTTATAATTATTGCTAATGGTTTTCCCTTCTTATTTTTCCTTTTAAGGGATGGAATCAGGAATTCAAATGAATGTCCATCTTTCACTTTAATACAATCCCAATTGAATGCTTTAAATTTAGCAGATAAATCTTCAAGCGGCAAAGCATCTCTTAATCTCGATAGTGCCTGGATCTTGTTATAATCAATTAAAACCACAAGATTGTCTAACTTATGCTTGGAAGCAATCAATAGAGACTCCCAAGTAGTTCCCTCTTGACATTCTCCATCACTAATCATCACATAAATTTTACCAGGAATTTTTTGTTGCTTTCTGGCAAATGCCATTCCCGTTGCGATAGGAAATCCGTGTCCCAAGCTACCAGTGGTACAATGTATTCCGTTTTTTGTATCTATCTCTACATGTGTAGTTAATCGAGGCTTTAATCCTTTTTCTTTAAGCAACAGACATAATGGAAAAGAGGCATGGGCCTTACTTAGAATAAATTTATCATCTTTTTTCATTATAACTTCGTAAAGAGTTAAAAGTATTTCAATCATAGAAAAACTACCTCCTAAATGAGCTTCTCCTTTTCTGATAAACGCAAGAAAAGTGTCCTGCCTAAGTTTTTTAGCCTTAATTATTAGCTTTTTGAAATTCATATTAGCTTTTTTTTTAACATTTAACGTTCAATAATTGAACACTAAGTGTAAATCAGAAAAGATATAGATATAAAGACAATATTTTTTTATTATGGTATTTATATAATCTTTTTAGGATAAACTTATCAATAAAAAAGGATAAATCATCTAATATAATAACTAAATACAATAAAGTTATGCAGAAAGATTATGTTTAAAAAAAAGAGGGTAAGATATTTATTTATATTATTAGCATTGACTGCAGTTTCCGTTATAGGTTTAGGTTGGTATGATGTTAAAAAAGGTGACTCATTTACACTTACTAACATTCCAATTTTAGAAAGAGTAAAAGTATATCTAAAACGTATTGTATTTATAATACCAGAGTTACAATCTACAGTAGATGAACAGCGTAATGAATTAACAAGGCTAAAAAATTTAGCGCGTGTGGAAAAAAAATATGTAAATGAACTGTGGAAAATATTAAGTTCTTCTAACCATGAAAAGATTAATTCATATTTTATTAGTAAAAAAATTTTAAAGTCTAATTTAGACACTTATATGATTAAATTGTTTTCATTACCTTTTCCTGGCTATAATGAGTCTATTTCAAAACCTGCTGCATATCTTGAACAGACGAATGAACAAATATTTTTAGGAACAGGTACTGGTGAATTTTTTACATTCAACAAGGATATAACGGCAAAGTTTATGGTTGATCAAATTTCAAGTGTAAAACAAAATGAAATTGAATTAAAAAGAATTGAATCAAATATAAAAGATATTGTTCATGATGAAGAGTTTTATTCCTTTGGTGGGTTAAGCATTAAGGATTTGTTGATATTAGATAATAAAATTTTTGTTTCATACACAAAAGAACAATCAGAAAATTGCTATAATACCTCAATATTAACTGCTAGGCTAAATCTAACTTTTTTAAATTTTAACAATTTTTTTTCATATAAAGAATGCTACATGCGTGACGATTTTGATACCCGTGCTAACGGAGGTCGAATGGTTGTTTACAAGGATAATAAAATACTACTAACCATTGGAGTGGGAACATGGACAAAAAAAACGAAAAAAGCGCAAGATAAAAATTCTCTTTTTGGTAAAATTATTTCTATCGATTTAAAAACCAAAGACCATGAACTAATATCAATTGGTCATCGTAATCCACAAGGGCTTTATTATAGTAAAGAAGATGATCTAATTATATCTACAGAACATGGACCAAGAGGAGGAGACGAAATTAATATTAACTTGGAGCCTGACACCAATAAAATAGAAAATTATGGCTGGCCAATATCTTCTTATGGTGAACATTATGATAAAGTATACTGGAAAGAAGCTCCTCTAAAAAAATCGCATAAAAAATTTGGTTTTGAAGAGCCAATTAGAGATTTTACACCGTCAATTGCAATCAGTGAAATAATTAAAATACCTAAACTTTTTAATGAAAAATTTATAAATGATTTTTTTGTTGCTGCAATGGGGCGCCATATTTGGATGGGTCAGCTAAGTATTCATCATATTAGATTCAGTAAAAATTTTGATAAAATTGAATTTGAAGAAATTATTCCTATAAATTATAGAATTAGAGATATGATATTTTTAAATGAACAAAATATTATTGCACTAGTTTTGGAAGATATTCCGGCCATTGGCTTTTTGAAATTGATTAATTAAGATTTAAAAATTGCACCTCTACTAAGTTAAAAGGTAGAATATTTTAACCAATTAATTTCTTTACTTATTGATTTTTATTAGATAAAGATGTTCAATAATTGAACATACCTGAATAATTTACTATTTATGAAAATTATTTTAATGTTAAAAGACTAAAATCAATTAACACAAGATGAAAAAAATAGCAGTGATAACAGAAGGAACATGCCTTATCTGAAAGTGAGTGGGATGATACTTACAAGGATGCTAGTTCCAAGTTAGAAAGGGTTTTTTATAAACTGAGTTCATAAATAAACTTATAGGTGTTGGAAGAGATGAAGTTGAAAAACAAAGTAGCTATAATCACTGGAGGATGTCGAGGGATTGGAAAAGGTGTGGCGGAAGCCTTCAATAAAGAAGGAGCTGATGTAATAATAGCTTCGGAGAATGAAGAACGGCTGATAAGAACGTCTAAGGAACTTCAGGGCGCATACCTTAAAACCGATGTCAGAAAAATAGAAGACGTTAAAAGACTGGTCGGCTATACTTTATCGACCTATAAAAAAATTGATATTCTGGTTAACGCCGCGGGGATTCAACTACCGATAGGGTCTCTCGTTAGTGTTGGTGCTGAAGAGTGGATAAAAACCGTAGAGGTTAACCTGATAGGAACTATGCTTTGTTGTAAATACGTTTTACCACACATGATTTCTAATAAAAAAGGCAAAATCATTAACTTTGGAGGAGGAGGTGCAATAACTCCCAGACCCAACTTTTCAGCATATGCAACATCTAAAGCGGCGGTTATCAGATTAACAGAATCGTTAGCAGAAGAAGTAAAAGATTTTAATATTGACATCAACACAGTCCATCCAGGCTCCGTGGACACACAAATGATTGATAACGTCATAGCATCAGGAATGGGCAAAGTGGGAAAAAGAGAGTATGAGAATGCTCTTAAAGTCAAGGAAGGACAATCTGTTTCTCATGAAAAAGTAGGGGAGTTCATAATATTTTTAGCATCGGCAGATTCAGACGGCATCACGGGAAGAACTTTATATAACCAGTGGGATGAATGGAGAGAATTAAGGAAAGAAAATTTGAAAAATTCTTCGCTTTATACATTGAGAAGAATCGACGGGCGGAAATATATTGAGAAATAATCTGATTATAAGGAGTTCATATTCACAACTTTCCAACAGAGAACTAAAATCTAATCTTGGAGATTTGATTAGGAGTACGGCATTGACAAACTGCATAAAAGGTAATTACTTTTGGCTTACGGAGAAGAAAGCTGTGCCTCTTCTTAAATGGTTTGTTGACCCGGGAAAAATAATCACCTATGAAGACCTTGATTATTTCCCACCTGATTTAGAGATTTACAATGCAGATAACTACGTTCCTAACAAAGAAGTGTTCAACAGCCTTAAAGGAAACTGGCACGGATATATTTGGGATGGAAATAAAATACTTACAGACAATGAAATAATCAGAAACACTGAGGCGTATACCGCTGGTAATTATAAAGGCAGCTGGCAACAGGCGTTAGTTGAAGGAATGGAATTTACTTGGAAAGAACAAGATTACGCAATAAGTTCAATCAGAACAGAAGAGACAGTGGATGTAGGTCTAAATTGGAACGTGCATCCTGACTGGAAAACAAAGCATTGGCCGAAAGAGAATTGGGATGAACTAATGAAAACCCTTTCAAACAACTATTCCGTCTCCTGGCAAGAAGGTTTGAATGACTACGATAAGTATATGAATTGGATAAGTTCATGCAGAGTTATAGTGACCGTAGAGACTTTGGGATTGCATTTGGCGTCTGCTTTGAGAAAAAAGGTGGTTGCTATCACTGGCCCCACTACAGATAATGAGTACTCATATAACAGAATTACTTCTGTAAAGCCGGATTCCCGTGAATGTATGCCGTGCAATGCTCCAGCTTGTAAAACGGGAGAGTGGTGCCTTAGCGAGATAAGTGTGGAATCAATAAGTAAAATCGTCGATAGTATTCTTGGACAAGAAACCTCTGAAAAAAGTTGTTAGTTCTGTTTTGCTTGATTAGGAGATAAATGATTTTTCTTTATCTCCTCTTTTTTTAACCTTTCAACTGTTTTTCTCCAAAAATCAATATCTTTATTTCTCTCTTTATCCGAAATTAATTTGTCCTCTGGTCTCCAAGAAACAGGGGTTACACAGTCAAAAGTCAGGTTTTTTTGTTTTAGATATCGACATCTATGGCATGAGCCAATTTTTATATGTGCTAAACAGTTAAATACTTCCTTAGATCGTCTATTAAATGCTTTTTTAACAATTTCTGGATCTGCTATTAATGCTTGGCACATAGCAAACATATCACCCTTTTTCTTGATTAAAATATCTTCTCCTTCAGAAATTGACATTATATTACCCTGGGCAATAACTGGGGTATTAGTGATTTTTTTAAGTTCAGAGGAATATCCCCAATAAGTGCCTCTCTTCATATTAATATATTTCTGTTTAGCGGTTTCGTAAATACCAGCAGTCACCGTATAATAAGCAAAATCGTTTTCATCTAAATAGGTAATGAGATTTTTAATTTTTTTGATATTTAATCCTTTTTCTGTAAAATCATCACCCGTTACTCTTGCTGCTAATTTTTTTTTAATTT
>Ga0187833_10007057_pt1 | contig 10220 bp, 7 predicted proteins | sample ETNtaG_37_FD_167968 | JGI IMG/M metagenome (GOLD analysis project Ga0187833, IMG submission 167968) | Marine microbial and viral communities from oxygen minimum zone, Eastern Pacific Ocean - ETNP2014_SV_400_PacBio MetaG (Illumina Assembly) | ecosystem: Environmental > Aquatic > Marine > Hypoxic... | reverse complement strand
AAAGAAGCAAAACTAAAATTTTGGGCATACCAGCAACTAAAAAATATTCAGGAGTAAAAAATTAGAACCAGTGATAGCTATATTAATTTTTGGGAATCATGCCACACAGTTCAAAAAACACTAATTAAACCATATAGAGGTACTGTCGTGCTAATTAAAAACGCATTTCTGCGTTTAATAGATGGAAGATTTAAATATCTCTTGTTCCCATATAAAGAAAAGGCGTTGCATTTCTGCGTATAATGTCGAATGCGATGCAAAATAGAAAGCCGCATTAAAATTTTAGGTTACAGGCTTTGAAACACCTTTTTTGTTCTCGTACAACACCAATTAAAAACATTAATAATATATAATATAAAACTAAACTAGAAAGATGGCTGATATTAAAGAGCTGCTAAAGAAAAGAATCTTATTGTTAGATGGTGGAATGGGAACTGTACTTCAAAAGGAGAATCTAACAAAAAAAGATTTTGATGGAAAAGAAGGATGCAATGAAGTTCTTAATTTAACAAGGCCAGATGTTATCCAAAAAGTTCATGAAGCTTATTTAGAAGCAGGTTCTGATATTATTGAAACAAATTCTTTTTCTGCTTCTTCAATAACATTAGCAGAATATGGTTTAGAAAAAAAAGATTATGAAATAAATCTAGCAGCAGCTAAGATAGCAAGGAAAGCAGCTGATAAATTCTCGACTAAGGATAAGCCAAGGTTTGTCGCAGGTTCTATAGGCCCAACAAATAAAACAATTTCAGTTACATCTAACATTACTTTTGAAGAGCTTGAAGAGTCTTATTACACTCAGGCAAAAGCTTTAATGGAAGGTAAGGCAGATTTATTTTTAATTGAAACTGTGTTTGATACATTAAACGCAAAAGCAGCTTTTTCTGCTATAGATAAATTATTCAAAGAAAAAAAGGAACAGCTGCCAATGATGCTTTCTGCAACTATTGAAAAAAATGGAACTATGCTGGCTGGGCAAAACATAGAATCATTCTATATTTCAATGGAACACAATAACTTATTGGCTATTGGAATGAACTGCGGCATAGGTCCTGATTTAATGAAAAGCCATCTTAGAAATCTTACAAAAATAGCCAGAACTAACATTATTTGCTATGCTAATGCCGGATTGCCTTTAGCAGACGGAACATTTCCTCAAAAACCTAAGCAGTTTGCTAATCTCATAAAGGAATTTATAGGCAATAAATGGATTAATCTTATTGGAGGCTGTTGCGGAACAACTCCGGAGCATATTAAGGAAATAAGCAAAATTATTGATCATAAAAAACTAAGAAAGGTTTCAAAAAAAACAATGACTGCTGTTTCCGGATTAGAATCAGTTTATTTCCAGGAAGATAATAGGCCGTTAATAGTAGGAGAAAGAACTAATACAATTGGAAGCAGAAAATTTAAAGAGCTTCTTTCTAATGAGGATTTCGAAACTGCAGCAGAGATAGGAAAGCTGCAGGTAAAAAAAGGAGCTCAGATAATTGATGTTTGCTTAGGCAATCCGGACAGGAATGAAGTAGATGATACTATTAAATTTTATAGCCTAATAACAAAAAAAGTAAGAGTTCCTTTGATGATTGACTCAACTGACCCTCCATCTATAGAATCTGCTTTAAGAAGAACTCAGGGAAAATGCATAATAAATTCTTTAAATTTTGAAGACGGAACTAAAAGAATAGATGAGGTTTTGCCTTTAATTAAAAAATATGGGTCTGTTGTAATATTTGGAACTATTGATGAAGATAAAAAACAGGCGATGGGCTTAACTGTTAACAGAAAAGTAGATATTGCAAAAAGAGCTTATAATTATTTAATAAAAAAAGGAATTAAAGGCGAAGATATAATTTTTGATGCATTAGTTTTTCCAATAGCAACAGGAGATAAAAACTATGTTGATAGCGCAGTAGCTTCCATAGATGCAATTAAAGAAATAAAAAAATTGTTTCCAGAAGTAAAAACAGTTCTGGGAGTAAGCAATGTTTCTTTTGGCTTGCCTCCAGCAGGAAGGGAAGTTCTTAACTCAATATATTTATATCATGCAACTAAAGCAGGATTGGATTGCGCAATAGTAAACTCAGAAAAGCTGATGAGATATCCTTCTATATCCAATAAAGAAAAAGAACTTGCGGAAGATTTATTGTTTAACAAAATAAAAAATCCTATAACGCCTTTTGTGAATTTTTTCAGGGAGAAAAAGGCAGAGAAAAAAGACATTAAATCCCTCCCAGTTAATGAAAGGCTTAAATCCTATATTGTTGAAGGAAGGAAAGATGGAATAATTAAAGATTTAGATGAAGCTTTGAAAAAAAGCAAGGCAATAGAAATAATAAATAAGCCTTTGATGGATGGGATGCAGGAAGTTGGCAGATTATTCAACGAAAATAAGCTTATTATTTCAGAAGTCCTGCAAAGCGCAGAATCAATGAAAACTGCTGTTTCTCATCTTGAAACTTTTATGTCAAAATTTTATAGAAAAAAGAAAGGAAAAATAATCTTGGCAACTGTTGAAGGAGATGTTCATGATATTGGGAAAAATCTATTTAATACATTGTTAACTAATAATGGCTATGAAGTAATTGATTTAGGCATTAAAGTAAATTCTGAAAAATTAACTCAAGCATGTAAAAAGTACCATCCAGATATCATATGCTTGAGCGGATTATTGATTAAGAGCACTCAAATGATGGAAGTTGCTGTAAAAGACTTAAAAAAAGCAGGGATAAAAATTCCCTTGCTTTTAGGAGGGGCTGCTTTAAGCGAGAATTTTGTTGTAAAAAAAATATCTCCAGCATATGGTTCATTTGTCGGATATGCAAAAGATGCTATGGAGGGGCTTGATTTGATAAACAAGCTTACTAAAAAAAAGAATTGATAAAAAATTTTGTTGAAAATTATGGTTAGCATCAAATTTGTGAGCTTTCTTAAACTTGAATACTCGCGCGACAAAAGGGATGCTCATGAGTTGTGAGCAAATAAGAAATGCTTGGAAACAATGTTTCCAGCGCCAACTCCGTAGGAAACGAGCTCACTCGTATTTCACTGCTCGCTTGCATTCCACAAAATTTTCAACAAAATTTAATAAAGAATTAAATTTTAAGGATTAAAATGAAAATAACCGAATCATTAAAAAAGAAATTTACTCGTTCTGTTGAGATAGTACCGCCTAGAAATGGGTCTAAAGTAGATGTTTTTGAAATGCTAAAAGTTCTTGAAAGCTTAAAATTAGATTTTATGAGCATAACAAAAGGCGCTGGAGGAAGCTTAAGGGGAGGCACTCTGCCAATATCCTATTTTGCGCAGGCTAAGTTTAACATTAATGCTATGGCTCACTTTACATGCAGAGAAATTGTCAGGGAAAGAATCGAAAACAGCTTAATGGACTTAAATTATTTTGGAATCAAGAATGTTCTGGCATTAAGAGGCGATGCTCCTGATATGCAGGAAGATTATGAGTGGAAAGACGGCTATAAATACGCTTACCAGCTTATCAGGCAAATAAAACAGCTTAATGGCGGAAAATATCTTGCTAGAAAAGGTTTTGATAAATGCGATGGAGAGTTTAGAGAAGGCAAAAAAACTGATTTTTGTATTGGCGTAGCCGCGCATCCTGAAGAACAGTCCGGGAAAAGAGTTGAATATCTGAAGAAAAAAGTTGAGGAAGGCGCTGAGTTTGCAATGACACAAATGATTTTTGATGTTGATAAGTATAAAAGTTTCTTAGATGATTTAGATAAAGCAGGAGTTGCTATTCCAATTATACCTGGTGTGTGGCCATTAGACGCTAAATGGAAGTTAGAACAGGCAGAAAAAAAGTTTAAGGTTTCTATACCTCAAGACATTAAAGAAAAATTTGATGGAATAGAAGACAAAGAAGAATTTAGAAAAAAAGGAATAGAAGTTACAATTGAACTGTGCAGGAAGTTCAAAGAAGCAGGAGCTCCAGGAATTCATTTGTTTATATTCCATGATGTTGAGCTTGCTAAAGAGATATTTTCTAAATTGTAAGAATTAATTTATATTTTTTTCTTAATATGATATCATTAAAATGATATTTTAAGTTATGACCTACTCCTCAACATAAATGTGGGGGTATCGTGAAATGCACTAATTAGTTTAATTATTATCTGCATTTCACGAGATTAGAAATGCGTTCAAATTTCATCTAATCAACGCATTTCTCTATATCTCTTGAAATCAAGTCATCCTTGAAAATCTTTGATTTTCAGGATCCTAGGAAACAAAGTTTCCGGGAAACAGGAAATTCCAAAAGAATTTCCAAGTTCACCGAAAATCTCATGAAAATTAAAAATTTTCAGGAGATACAGAAAATCTTCGATTTTCTAGTATCTACGATTTTCCAGTGTACCGGAAAAGGCTAAATCTACGCCCTGAAGGGTATAGTATTGCCTTTTCCCAGTATAAAAAAAGAATATGGAGAGTCATTATTTGATTTAGGCAGGGCAAAAAGAGCAATATAGAGTATGAGATGTATGATAGATTAATAAAAGAGCATAAATGCATTATATGCACCTTTGCTCACCCCCACTTATTAAGACTTTAATTGCCATTAAAGAGAAACCATCACGAAAATCGGTCGGATATATTTATTTTCCATTAATTATAAAAGAAGCACATCTAAATAAAAATATTAAGGCAAGATTCCTCTTTACTTGTATCACTAATTCCTAGACATCTATTAGAGTTATTGAACTTTATGGCTAAATCATGAAAACATTTATCTCTATCTAGTTCCTCTTTTCTAATTCCACAATCACAAACTCCATATTGTTCTTTATCCAAAATTACCTCGCATAAAGATTTATCACTCAGTTTGATTCCCAAGTCTCTAAAACAACCATCCCTCCAAAGTTGCCTGTTAATTTTTTCACATAGAGTGACATCTGCCATAGAAACCGCCATTTTTTTATAGCATCTATCTTTATCATTATAGGAACCTGTCATTAAACCACAGGCTTTGGAATCTTGTGCTGTTTTAACAAACTGCCATAGGCAACCATTATCCCCTTCACACTGTTTCGGATTACTAAATTTTTCAGAAACAAGAAGCGGTCTTTTTATATAAGAATAGTTGGCTACAAGGGGGAGAATAACAATTAAAACAATTACTACTAAAAGAAAAAACAAATTCCATGTTTTTTTTATAAATTTGTCAATAATTAATAATGATAAAGACAAAGATAATAAAACTGTAAGTAACCAAGTTCCGAGAGGTATTGCTCCAAGACCCTTAAGATAAACTCCACTAAGAAAAAATCCCATAATAAAATATGACAAATAACCCCTAGTATTAAAAGAAATAATCCCTAAAATAAGAGTAATTATCGCTATAATAAAAGTAATTAAAATTAGAACCAATGCAAAATTAGTTAATTTAGTCTGCTCATTTTCTTTAATATTGTAAACTAAAATTCCAATTAGAATAGAATAAAAAGAAATAATAATTAACGTTAAATCCACATTGCCAAATTTAAGAGGATTAAAAAAAAGCAGTAGGATGAATACTACTCCGAGTATTATCGAAAGTCTACTTCTAAATATATATACTTCTCTATTCATAATACCTTCTTAATATCTGTTTTATTTAAGTTTTTTGTAATGTTCACTTCATTTTAAAATTATAGTTGTATAAAACACCTCAAAAGTTCACATAATCTTCTTAAATCTACAATCCGACCGATTTTCATTCTTTTCTTCTTCGTTTAAGATGCAATCTTAAACGGTTCATAGCTTTCAGCTAATCATTGTTCCAATTTTTTATTTATTCTTTTCCAAAGATAAAGAAAAAACCTAACATTTTTTGCTAATGCAACAAGCCCTGAAAATGTACGAAAAAAGTGGAGTGAACCCCTTAAAGTTGACACTTAGTTAGCGAAATTATTTAAGCCAAATTAAATAATAAAGCTGAATTAGTTGATTGCAGAAAGTCAAATTCCTTAAACTTAATCGCAATCTTTATAAAACTGTTATTTTTCTTTAATCTTCTTATGGAAGAAACCGAAAGTAAAGAAAAATTCTCCGGAATAAAAAACTTTTACGAAAAGCAGTATAAAAAACTGTTAATTATTCCCTTTGCTCTTCTTTTGATAGCTATTATCTTAATAGGTATGAAGGTAGCAGCAACAGGCGATTTCATTAATAGAGATGTTAGCCTAAAAGGCGGAGTTACTATAACAATTCCTATAAAAGAACCTATAGATATCTTAAATCTTGAAGAAGCTTTATTTTCTAAATTCCCTGGAAATGATATTGCAACTAAGATCTTGAGCCAGTTTGGAAATCAAGTAGGCATAATAGTAGAGGCTGATATTGATAAGGAGCAGGCTAGCCAACTCATAGAAGAAATAGATAATGCTTTGGATGCAGAAATTAAAACAGAAGAATACTCTATTGAGATTGTTGGGTCTTCATTAGGAGCTTCATTTTTTAAAGACTTAAGCATAGCATTGCTAATAGCATTCTTTTTTATGGCCTTTGTAGTGTTTTTTTACTTTAGAACTTTTGTGCCTTCTATTGCAGTTATACTTGCAGCATTATCGGATATAATTATCACAGTCGCAATTGTTAATCTTATGGATATGAAATTAAGCGCAGCTGGAATTGCTGCTTTCCTTATGCTTATAGGCTATTCTGTTGATACAGACATATTACTCTCAACCAGAGTTCTAAAAAGAAAAGAAGGGACTGAGATGGAAAGGATTTATGGAGCATTTAAGACAGGAATGACCATGACAATAACAACAATAATTGCAGTAACTGTTGCTTTGCTAATTACTCAATCAGAAATTATCAAGCAAATAATGACTATTTTGCTTATAGGATTAGCAGTAGACTTAATCAACACCTGGATACAGAATGTAGGGATATTAAGGCTCTACTTAGAGAAAAAAAGGAAAAAGCTTCAACAATGAAATACAAGGCAAAAAAAATAATTAAGAATGTAAGAGTAATAATATTATTAACTTTCTTAGTTTTTGCTATATTTGCAATAAACCCAAGGCCAGGAGTAGATGGCGTTGCGATAAGGAGTATATTAACCGATACTGTTGCGGCTGGATCTGGGTTGCAGCAGCCATCACCTACAACAACTCCTGTAAACAGGGAAAGAATATTGAATATAAATAACAGGCCAGTTAATAGCATAGGCGAATATTATGATTATATTAATACATTAAGAATAAATCAATCATTACAGATAAAAACAAATAAAGGCCTATATAGGCTAAAAACAAAAGAACTTATTGAAATTATTGAGCTTAATGAAACTGAAACAAAAATAGTAGAAGAAACAATAATAGAAAATGAAACTATTAATGATACTTTAGTTGAAGTAAGCAAAAAAATAAACAGGACTATTGAAGTTCCTAAAACAAAAGAAATCCCTACTGGATTAGTAGAAGATATTGGTATAAGGGTCTTTAAAGCTCCCACAACAAACATTAGGAAAGGCTTGGATTTACAAGGAGGAACAAGGGTTCTTTTACAGCCAGAACTTAAGCTTGAGCCTCAAGACCTGCAAACTTTAATCGATACTATGAGCGAAAGGCTTAATGTGTATGGGCTAAGTGATTTAATAATAAGAGATGCAACTGACTTAACAGGAAACCAATATATTTTAGTTGAGATTGCAGGAGCTAATGAGGAAGAGATAAGGGATTTGCTAGCAAAGCAAGGCAAATTTGAAGCAAAAATTGCCAATCAAACAGTTTTCGTTGGCGGCAAAGATATTGTTTTTGTTTGCAGGTCTGCTGACTGCGCCGGAATTGACCCAAACATTGGATGCACTCAATCTTCAGGACAGCATGCCTGCAGGTTTAGGTTCTCAATCGCTATAACCCTGGCAGCCGCGCAAAAACAGGCAGATGCAACAAGTAAATTATCCATAGTAGGTGATGGCGGTTATTTAAGCGAGCCTTTAGAATTACATTTGGATGATACTAAAGTTGACGAGTTAAAAATAGGAAAAGACTTGCAAGGCAGCGCAACAACAGACATCCAAATTTCTGGAAGCGGAGTTGGAAGGTCTCAGCAAGAAGCAGCATATAATGCTTTAAACAATATGAAAAGGCTGCAAACAGTCTTAATTACAGGCTCATTGCCAGTTAAACTAGGCATAGCAAAAATAGATGCAGTAAGCCCTCTTTTAGGGGAGGAATTTTTAAGAAACGCAATACTAGTAGGAATGTTTTCTTTGCTTGCAGTTGGAATATCTGTTTTTGTAAGATATAGAAAGTTAGCGGTTGCAGTGCCTGTGGTACTTATTTCAATCTCAGAAGTCATATTATTATTAGGAGTTGCAGCGAGGATTGGCTGGAACATTGACCTAGCTGCAATAGCAGGAATAATAATTGCAGTAGGAACTGGAGTGGATCATCAAATTGTTATTACAGATGAAACTCTTAAAGGAGAGCGTTTTATATCTAACTGGAAAGAACGAATCAAAAGAGCTTTTTTTATTATAATGGCATCTTACTTTACAATTGTAGTTGCTATGATTCCTTTAATGTTTGCTGGAGCAGGATTGTTAAAAGGATTTGCAATAACAACTATTATAGGAGCATCTATCGGTGTTTTTATTTCAAGGCCAGTATTCGCAAGAGTAATAGAAATATTATTGAAAAGTTAAGGAAAATAATAATTATTCATTATATAGAGAAATGCGTTGATTAGATGAAATTTGAACGCATTTCTAATCTCATAAAATGCAGATAATAATTAAACTAATTAGTGCATTTCACGATAAAAGTACAATACAAAAATAAATTCAATAAAAAAGACATTAAAACAATTGAAAAAAATAAAATCAAAATGACAACTAAATTATGGGCTATGGGCTTAGTATTGTTCTGCACATTACTTACTTCTACTGCTCAGATTTTTTATAAATTTGGAGTTGCAACACTAGAATTGAATATATTAAGTATAATAACAAACATATATTTAATTACGGGCCTCTTGCTTTACGGTATTGGGGGGATTCTAATCATAATTAGTTTTAGGGGAGGGGAAGTTTCTGTTTTATATCCAATAATTGCAACCAGTTATATCTGGGTTAGTTTCTTATCAATTTATTTTCTTGATGAATCTATGAATTTTTTTAAGTGGCTTGGAGTGTTTGTAATCATGGCAGGTATCGTGTTTATTGGCTATGGTAGCAAGAAAGGTACAGCAGAAGGAGTAGGTGTGATATAATGGCAACGGAATTATGGGCAATAGCATTAGTATCATCGGCAACTTTAATAGGCGCATTTGGGCCAATCTTGCTTAAAAAAGCATCTGAAAAAAAGCTTTCTAAGATAAAATCATTAATAACAAATTATCACCTAATAGGCGGGGTTTTTTTGTATGCAATAGGAACTATCCTTTTTATTCCAGCCCTTAAAGGGGGAGATTTATCAGTTTTATATCCGTTTGTTTCTTTAACTTATGTATGGGTTAGCTTTCTGTCTGTTAAGTTCTTAGGTGAGAAGATGAATGTAATGAAATGGTGGGGCATAGGAATGATAATTTTAGGAGTTAGCTTTATTGGCATTGGTAGTTCATAGAAACATTTAAATAAAAATCCTTAACTAATTTCTTCAATGAAAACAATTATTTTATCATTAGGCGGTTCTTTGATAGCTCCGGATAAGATAGATATAAAATTTCTAAAAAATTTCAAAAAAACCATTGAAAAATTTGTTAGGAAAGGGTTTAAATTTGTAATAGTATGCGGCGGAGGAAAAACAGCCAGGAATTATCAAGAAGGGTTATTTAAGATTGTTGGAAATAATCAAGAAGCATTGGATTGGGTAGGTATTTCTGCAACACATCTTAATGCATTTTTAATGAGGTGTATTTTCCATAAGCAATCAGATAGGAATATAATTGAAAATCCAAATAAAAAAATTAAATCGAATCAAAAAATAATATTAGCAGGAGGATGGAAACCTGGATGGAGCACAGATTATGATGCTGTTTTGCTTGCCAAGAATTTAAAATCAAATATCCTAATTAACATGAGCAATATAGATTATGTTTATGATAAAGACCCAAAGAAGCATAAAAGCGCAAAGAAAATAAAGAATATCTGCTGGAAACACTTTAGGAAAATGATTGGAAGCAAGTGGAAAGCCGGATTGAATGCTCCTTTTGACCCTATAGCTGCTAAAGAAGCTGAAAGGTTAAAATTAAATGTTTTTGTTATCGGAAAA
>Ga0187833_10007049_pt1 | contig 10230 bp, 10 predicted proteins | sample ETNtaG_37_FD_167968 | JGI IMG/M metagenome (GOLD analysis project Ga0187833, IMG submission 167968) | Marine microbial and viral communities from oxygen minimum zone, Eastern Pacific Ocean - ETNP2014_SV_400_PacBio MetaG (Illumina Assembly) | ecosystem: Environmental > Aquatic > Marine > Hypoxic... | reverse complement strand
GAACTTCAATCTTCTTTTAGAATGTTTGAATATCCAAAAGTTTCAGCAATTATTATAATTATATTTATAACAATTTTTCTTATAGATAATTTATCTTCATACATTCGTTCAAAGATTTTATAATTTAATAATTTTATTAATTTTTTTAATTAGCTTTTTAGCTAAAACGTTTATTGATTTATTAAAGTCATTTTTAATTATTATGTGAGGAGATTGTGGAAATTCAGCTTTTATATTTTTTCCTATGATGTTTTTGTAATTTCCTTTATAAAAAAATTTTCTTTTTTGCTTAATAATTTTGTTAATATCTGATTGTATATATATTTCGATATAGTTATTGATATTTGATTTATTCCATTTTCTAACTTTGTAAAATAAACTTATAGTAGAAAAAATGATGTTGATTTTGTTATCGGTTATATTTTTACAGAATTTTCCGTAACTTAAAGCATAAGCTAATCTATATTTTCTAGAAAATTTATTGTAATTAAATATTTTTCTAAGATCATCTCCACTCATGATCAATGTTGTGCCATATTTATTTGAAATATTGTGCTTAATTTTTTCAGCAATCGCTGTCTTTCCAGATCCAGATAAACCTGTAATCCAAAATAAGATTCCCTTATTTTTTTTCAGTTTTTTCATTCCAATATATTGTTATTAAATTATTTTTTATCCCATCATCATGTGTAACTCTTAAAATTAGTAGAAATCATGCTTTACTGTTCAATAATTGAACTGTATATATGTTCAATAATTGAACATATTTATGAATGACAATCAAGACCATTTTAACGTATTAAGAAAAATTGATAATAACCCTAAATCTACTCAAAGAGAACTTGCGGGTGAGTTAGGATTTAGTTTAGGGAAGTTAAACTATTGTTTAAAAGCATTAAAAACTAAAGGTCTGATCAAGATGAAAAATTTTGAGAAAAATCCTCACAAAATAAATTACATCTACGTTCTTACACCAAAAGGAATTGCAGAAAAAGCTAAACTAACATTAAATTTTATGAAACGAAAAATGAAAGAATACGATGAATTAAAAAATGAGATTAAAGATTAGCCATGTGGACAGTTGCAAAAATTAAAATAAAGAATTTAAATACTTTCAAAAAAAATTTAACTGAAAAAATAGGTAATGATATTAAATTTTATCATCCAAAAGTTGAGTATCATAAGTATTCTAGAGGCAAAGCTAAAAGATTTGAAAAGCTCATCTTAGAAAATTATATATTTTGTTATCACGAGAAATTTAAAAAATCTAGTTTTGTCAATGAGATTATGTTTTTAAAGGGTTTAGAATATTTTCTGGAAGGATATAATCAAAATCAAAATAATATCACTCAATTTATAGAGCTCTGTAAGACTTTTGAGAATGAAAAAGGATATATTACACAATCTTTTTTTAAAACACTAGTTGCAAAGAAAGCTAAATTTATATCAGGACCATTTACAAATATGATTTTTGAAGTTCTTGAAAAACAAGAAAATAAATTAAAAATTTTAGTTGGCAATATTGTTACGACGATAACTAATAAAACAAATTATTTATATCGTCCCATTTAAAAAAAAATTAATTTATGCTCTAGAGACTTAAAAAGCAAAAAGTCAAAGTGCGGAGCGTTGTCTAAATAAAAAAAAGTTTAAAATTGTTTAAAGCCTTAAAAAATATATTAAAAAAAATTCCAATTTTGTGGAAAGCTTTAGCTTGGATTAAAGAGCATATTATTATTCTTTTAAGATTGAAAGATGTCTCAATGATGATTTTGCTATTTCATTTTTGGCCTGAAAAAGTATACAAATTTTCAACTAGAAATGCTTTGCCTTGTAAAAAAAATAGATTTTCAAAAAAAGAAAGACCAATAATTCCTTACGATCTAATAAAAGATAACTGTAGCACAATATCAAAAATGAAAGAGATTAACATAATAGGAAGAGGTTCGAGTTTTGATTTAAATAATTTAAAAAAAATGTCTGAACCAATATTTCTAATTTCATTTTGGAATTCACTTAAAGCAGATTGTAATAATGAAATTTTTTACAAACATTATTTTTCTTATGAAACGGGAAAATTTCTTGACACAAGAAAAACAATGACTGCAAAAGATTTGGATGATTATCTATCCAATCAGCTTGATAGCCCTGATTACAAACAAAAAAATATAACTTATGTAATTTCTCGACCAAAAGTAATAGAAACTTTAAAAAAAAATGGACACAATGTATTGAGTATCGAAGTCTACAAAATGAACAAAGAAGGAAAACATTTATCGGAACTGTATGAATCTCCATCCTATCTAAGTCTTGTTGATAATGATCAATGCAAACATTTATCTATTGCTGAAAAAGTTTATAAAACTCCAATACTTGAACCACATCCAGATTTGGTTCCCATAGGATCTTTATTGCCTTGCCTTTGTGCACTAACTTATTATGCTGAAAAAATTAATGTTTATGGGTGGGATAGCCACTTAAATTCGTCTCCTAAAAAAATGAGCTATTGGAAACTTTTGTTTAGCATGTATAAATACAAGACAGATGTATTCAGGTGGAAGGCTCAATTTGAACATGCATTGATAAATTTTTACTATGGTTATCAATTTTCAAAGTTGCCAAATGTAAATATACAAGGATATATGGGGCAATTAGGAAAGCATGAAAAACTAATAAAAAAAATAGAAAGAGTTTTATTTAATTAATTTAAATTAAAAAATGATTACGAGCAATGACAGTTTAAAAAAAGATTCAAACTATTTTAATTTTAATAAATTGTCAAAACCTATAGATGATATTATTACTTATGAATATGTTGGCTGGAACGGATTAAGCGTTACGAAATTTTATTTACCAAATGGAAAAAAAATCACTAATTCTTTGATTGACCAATATTATCCTGATTTAATTAAAAAAGAAAAAATATTTGTTACAACCCAAGGAAATCTTAAATTAAAATCACACAATCTTGATACATCATTTAAAGAATTTGATGTAATAGACTTTCTGTCAAATAATCAAAATTATCATTTTAGTTCTTTAGAAGATACCAATATTTTTATGATTGGTGCTAAAGATTTGAAATTTAGTAACGGTAAATCTACTTTCTTTAACTTTAAAAAGGATATAAAGGCAAGAGACTTATGGGGCGGACAAATTGTTTCAAGACCTTATGAAGGAACTGGTTTAACATTAGTATTATTTGATCTTAAACCAGGCTTTAAGTTTGAAGATAAAGGTCATGCCAATGAGCAGATAACTTGGTTAATCGAAGGAAAAATGGATTTTTACTCAAATGGTAAAAAAAAAACAATTACAGCTGATATTGGAGTAGATATTGGTCCTAATCATATACATGGCGGTGTTTCTAGCGGAGCAGTAGGATTTGACGCTTTCTTTCCAAAAAGAATTGAAGAAAAATATAAAAAAAATTAAAACAAATGATAGTGGCATTGTTAGTTGGCAGGGGCGGGAGCGTAGGATTACCAAATAAAAATGTTCATCTAGTTTTAAAAAGACCTTTAATGTCATATCCACTTTTAGCAGCTCAAAGCTCTAAATTTGTCGATGATATATATGTTTCAACAGATTCTAAAGCAATAGAGGAAGTGGGCATAAAATTTGGTGCTAAAATTATTAAGCGTCCAGCTGAGCTAGCTACAAGTGAATCGATGCTAGAAGACACTTTTCTACATGCCTATAAATTTATTAAAGATCAATTAAAAGAAGAAATAGAATTTATTGTAATACTTATGTGCAACGCAGTTATGATTTTGCCAGAAACAATTGATAAAGGAATAGAAATTTTAAGGATAAAAAAAGATCTTGATTCAGCAGTAACTGTTTCAGAATATAGCAAGTATAGTCCGATAAGAGCCAGAAAAATTGGAAAAGACGGATGTTTAAATCCATTTATTCCTTTTGATCAATTTAAATTCAAAGTTGATTCAAATCGACAAAAACAAGACAAAATTTATTTTCATGATTGTGGAGCTTCAATAGTAAGACCACATTGTATTGAGAATGTACACCAGGGTCTTTTACCACAAAAGTGGATGGGTAAAAAAATATACCCCCTAACTCAAACTGGCGGTTTAGATATAGATTATCCGCACGAACTTCCTTTAGCGGAAAATTGGCTTAAGGAAATAGGATTTACAGAAGAAAAATTGCCTTACAATAAAAAGAAATAAATATAATCAAAAAAATAAATTTTTTAAATTATGAAAAATATTAAACTTTTGGACTGCACTTTAAGAGACGGGGGATATTATAATCGATGGGATTTTTCTGAAAATTTGATTGTTGATTATTTGAATTGTATGAAAAATTGTTCTGTTGATTATATAGAGTTAGGCTTTAGAACTTTAAAAAATGTTGGATTCAAAGGACCATGTGCTTACACAAAAGATGAATTTATTAATAGTGTCGTTAAATTTTCAGAGCCAAAAATTGGTATAATGATTAACGGCTCAGAGATATTAGATAACTATCAGTATTCCCAAAAAAATGTAAAAAATCTTTTTCTATCAAAAATTAAAAGCAGATTAAAACTTGTAAGAATTGCTTGTCATTATGAAGAAATTATTAAAATTTTTCCAATTTGTGAATATTTAAAGAAAAAAAATTATAAAGTCGGAATAAATTTGATGCAGATTTCTGAAATAAGCCTGCCTAAAGTTAAAGAAGTTGCAAAAATGTTCCAAAATTCTTCCGTAGACGTATTTTATATTGCAGATAGCCTGGGAGCTTTGGACGAAGAAAAATTATTAAATATACTTGATGCTATTAAGTCAAAATATAATAAAGAGATAGGAATACACGCGCATGATAATATGGAAAAGGCTTTATCAAATTCAGTAACAGCTATTAATAATGGAGTCACTTGGGTTGATTCAACCATTAGCGGCATGGGAAGAGGTCCTGGAAATGTAAAAACAGAAATTGCTTTAATTGCACTAGACCGATATAGAAACAAAAAATTTGACATTAAAAAACCTATTCAATTAATTGATAAATATTTCGCTGAACTAAAAAACAAGTATAAGTGGGGAACTAATCCATATTATTATTATGCTGCCGAAAATAAAATTCATCCAACTTTTATACAAAGCATGCTTGAATATACCAAATATAGTCCTGAAGAAATAATTTCAAGAATAAGCTTTTTATCAAAGCAAGATTCTAGAAAATTCTCGAATACTTTATTTAATGAAAATGTAGGTTCAAATAAACTTTTTCCAGGAACTTGGTATCCAAAAAAAGAAATTAAAAATAGAGAAGTTTTAATTTTAGGAACGGGGCCTTCTATAAAAAAATACAAAAAAGCACTAGAAAGATATATTATAAAAAAAGAACCTTATGTTATTGTTTTAAATATTGAAAAGAGCATTAATGAAAAACTAATTACAGCAAGAGCTTCATGTGTACCTGTTAGAATTTTTTCTGAACATGCTAACTATAAAAATTTTGATCAAACTTTTATTTTGCCTTTGTCTTCACAAGATGCTGAAATTCAAAAAAAATTAAAAAAAGTGAAAATTAAAAATTATGGATTTTTAGTTAAAGGTGATGAGTTCAAATTTTTTGATACTTATGCAACATCTCCATGTATGTTTGCTTTAGCCTACGCTTTATCCGTTGCAAATAGTGGTCAAGCTAAGAACATTACTTTAGCTGGTATGGATGGGTATAATAATAATGATGCATTAAATTTGGAAATGAATGAGTTAATAAAGTCTTACTACAGAAATAAAAAATCAATAAAAGCTATTTCAATTACACCTACAAAATACAAAATAGATACTAAATCAGTTTTTTCAATTTAAATAAAAAAAAAATTCTGAATGAAATTAAAAAATAAAAAAATATATTTATTTTTTAGTATATTATTTATTTTTTTAATAATCTGTTTTAGTTACAGATTTGAGATAATGTATTACAGCTCAACAGCATTGGGTTATGATAAATATAAAGCAGAAAAATATTCTTTTTTATTTACTCATAAGCCTTTTAAAATTACCGGTACTAAGTTGAGAGCGTATTTTAATCCAAATTGGCAATCAAAAGAAATTTTAAATATTGCTTTAAAGACAAAAAAAAATTTTATTAACTATAGTTCTCAAGATTTAAAAATAGAAGATAACAATTATTATTTAAATATTATTAATAAATCTAAAGCAAATATTAACTATCAAAATAAAAAATTGGAATATGTGAATTCTTGGGAAAATAAAAAACCTTTAAAAGTTTGGAGTATAAATATGTCTAATAAAAAGTTTTTAGATAAAGCAGTGTTAGAAAAAGAATCCAAACCTGTACAAGTGTCACCAAAAATATGCGGGAATAAACTTATTTATGCTAGACAAGATGGAAATATTGGTGCAGTTGATTATCAAACTGGAAAAAGATTTTGGCATAAAAAATATGGCAATACTCCAGCAAGTTCTATTAGAGGATTTTTTTGCGAATATGAGAAAAAATTGGATACATATATTATCTTATTGCCAACCGGGTCAGGGGTTTATTGTATTGATTCATTAGACGGTTCTTTGATTTCATCTAGATGTGGAGGCGAAAAACTAGGTGTATTTGAAAGCAGAGTCAGTCCTGAACTAATTAATAATATAGTTTATGTTGCAACAGTTAATCCTTCAGGTTTAGAGGCATACAATTTTTTAACTGGTAAATTTTTGTGGCGTAAAGATTTTGAGGTTGGAAATTTTGTTTATGTAGGGGGAGGTTCTAATCCGTGGAATAATTTTATTATTGATAAAAAAAATCAACTTATATTTATAAATACTGGTAGCCCAGCAGATAGATTTGCTTTAAGAAACCCCGATAATTACAAATACTCAGGTTCTTTACTAGCTTTGGATTTAAAAACTGGACGTATTGTTTGGCAATTTCAAGAACACGAAAAAGATACTTGGAACCACGATTTTGTTGGTCAACCAATTCTTTCTCCAAAAAAAGTTAAAGGAAAAGATATCGTGATAACTTTATCAAAATCGGGAAGTGTTTATTTTATTGATAGAAGTAGCGGCTTACCAGTATTGCCAGTTGAAGACAGAACAGTTGATTTAGGAGAATTTAAATATAATATTAAAAGATCAATTTATCCTGAGTCTTTGTTAAGTACAGAATATTATAATTATCTAGGAAAAAATTGTAAAAATTGCGATTTAAGCTCAACAATTTTTGGCCTCGCTCCTCCAATAATAAAAATCAAAAGAATATTCCATGGCTATATGGGTGGACCCCAGTGGGGAGGAGCATCAATAGATGTTTTAAACAATCTTCTTATATTGGCAGGCAATCATAATTTTATGGTGCAGCAATTTCACGATTTTGTTCCTCAACCTTTAACTGATATTCCACAAAATATGAAAATTAAAAAGTGTACCTCATGCCATAGCCACGATGGTTCAGTTAATTATAAAGGTAGAATGATAATACCCAGTTTATTCTTAACAACTAAAATATATGATTTTTCTGCTCTTAATTATTATCTCAGAAATAATAATTTTCATAAGGGATTAAGTTTTAAAGATCATGAATTAAATGAAGCTTATAATGCATTAAATAAATATGACAATAAATTATTAAAAGAAAGTAAATATAAATTTTATATACAGCGGAGTAACATAAATTTAAAAAAAATTATTAATCAAAATTCTAAAGATTTATCTTTAGGAAAAATAACAGCAATTTCATTAAATACAGGAAAAATAGTTTGGCAAATTCCCGCAGGAACACAAAAGTTAAACAATGGAGAAATAATAATAGGTTCTCAAAATTTCGGCGGAATAACCAATGGAGAAAATAATGAAGGTATAAGTTTCTTTACAGGATCATTTGATAAAAAAATATATGCTTTTAATAATAAGGATGGTAAATATTTGTGGAGCGATGTTCTTCCTGCCGTGGGTTCAGCTCTGCCACTAGTATATAACACATCTTCAGAAAGATGGATTTTTGTGGTAGCTGGAGGAAGAAGATCACCAAAACATCGATCAAACGACTTAGTGGCATTTAAACAAAAATTAAACTAACAAAAAATAATAATAGTTTTTATGATATTTGGACATCACAATTATCAGAATTATCCAAAAAAGCTGTTATGAAAGGTAATAGGAATTTTTCTCCATGCGACGTTTGTGATGTTCACGGAAATTTGATTGGAAAAATTCATGCCGAAGTTTGGGGAAAAACCTACAAAGAATATTAAATGAAATCTGTGGTTACGGGTGGTGCAGGGTTTATTGGCAGTAATCTAGTTGATTATTTGGTAAGTAAAGGTCATAAAGTTGTTGTTCTAGATAATTTTAGTACGGGCAAAAGGTCAAACTTATCACACCATAAAAAAAAAAATGTCGAAATTATAAAAATTGATCTTTCAAAAAATATGCAACTAGATAAATATTTTAAGGGTGCTAAATATGTTTTTCATTTAGCTGGTTTAGCTAGTCTTATACAAAGTATAAAAAATCCAGATAAATATTTTAATTCGAATGTTTTTGGCACTTTAAATGTTATCCAAACTGCAAGAAAAGCAAATATTGTAAAATTTATCTATGCAGCCTCAGCGAGTTGTTATGGTATACCAAATAGGTTTCCAACTAATGAAAATGCAAAAATAAATCTTATACACCCATATGCTTTTACAAAATGGAAAGCGGAAGAATTAGTTATGAATTGGGTAAAAATATATAATTTTCCAGCTATATCACTTCGTTTATTTAATGCTTATGGTCCAAGATTTAATACTTCAGGTTTTTATAGATCAGTATTTGGTATTTTTATTGCACAAAAAAAGGCAAACAAACCGCTAACAATAGTTGGTAAAGGGAATCAAACAAGAGATTTTATCCACGTTAAAGATTTAGTTCGAGCAATGCTTAAAGCTGCCTTGTCTAAAAAAAAAGGGAAAATTTATAATTTAGGTAGCGGAAAAGAGACAAAAGTTAACAAAATAGCAAAACTTATTGGTGGGAAAAAAATTCATATTTCAAAAAGATTCTTAGAAACAAACCGATCTCTTGCGGATATTACAAAAGTAAAACGAGATCTTAATTGGCAACCAAAAATAACAATAGAAGAAGGGATAAAAGATCTCTTAAATTTTAGGTAAAAAAAAATCAATTAAACTAATTGCTTACTTAATATGTTTATGAAACAAAAAATATATACAATTGACAATCTACAAAGGATTCTTAATAAAGAAAAAACAAAAGGAAAAAAAATAGTTCTTTGTCACGGGGTATTTGATTTATTGCATATAGGTCATATTAAACATTTTAAAGAGGCAAAAAGTTTTGGTGATATTCTAGTTGTTACTCTTACTCCCGATAGATATGTCAATAAGGGACCAAAGAGACCAGCATTTAAAGAAAAATTGAGAGTTGAAGCGATAGCTTCATTACACATTGTAGATTACGTAGCTTTAAACGTAACTCCTACGGCGGTTAGTATAATTCAGAAAATAAGGCCTAATATTTATTGCAAAGGTCCAGATTATAAAGATCATAAAAATGATATTTCTGGGCAAATAAAAAATGAAATTAACGCAGTAGATAAAATTGGTGGAAGAATAGTATATACCGAAGGTTTAACTTTCAGCTCAGGCAAACTTATAAATAGTTATGGCAACTCTCATTCTACTTCACAAAAACAATTAATTAAAAGAATTAAAAAAAATTATACATTTGGAAAAATTAAAAAATTTATAGATGAATTTAAAAAAATAAAGATTCTTATTATTGGCGAAACAATCATTGATCAGTACATCTTTTGCGAGGCATTAGGCAAGTCTGGCAAAGAACCGATCCTTGTTTTACGAGATATAAAAACAGAAGAATATCTTGGAGGAGCTGCAGCTTTAGCTCGACATTTATCAGCATTCTGTAATCATATCTCTTTGGTTTCTATGATTGGAGAAAAAGGAGAATATCTTCGAGAGATTAAAAAAAAATTACCAAAGAATATAAATTATAAATACATAAGAAAAGTAAATTCACCTACGATTTTAAAACGAAGATTTTTAGATTTTGTTAGTAATAATAAAGTTTTAGGTGTTTACACAATAAATGATGATATTTTAGCAAATAAACAAGATAAAATATTTTATAATATTTTAAATAAAATGTTACCAAAATATGATTTAGTAATTGTATCTGATTACGGACATGGATTTATTTCCAAAAGAACAGCAAGTTTAATATGTAAAAA
>Ga0187833_10007047_pt1 | contig 10233 bp, 12 predicted proteins | sample ETNtaG_37_FD_167968 | JGI IMG/M metagenome (GOLD analysis project Ga0187833, IMG submission 167968) | Marine microbial and viral communities from oxygen minimum zone, Eastern Pacific Ocean - ETNP2014_SV_400_PacBio MetaG (Illumina Assembly) | ecosystem: Environmental > Aquatic > Marine > Hypoxic... | reverse complement strand
ATATTACTGGTGCCCTCACACGGACTCCAACCGCGAACCTACTGATTACAAATCAGTAAATCCAAACTAAAACTCGTTAAACGCAATTACGGAATCTTAATCAATTAGATGTAAGATAACAAGGGATATTTACTAACACCAAATGTATCGCTTGATAAATTTTATCAACACATATATCAAATCTATTCTAGGTAAAATATGTCTAAGAGCGCACCAAAAACTAATAAAATTTCAAATTGCAGATTATGTTTAGGAAGGAAATTATTGAAATTATATTCTTTTGGTAACTTGTTTGTAAGTAATTTTGTTTCAAAAAAAAATATAAACAAAGGTATTAGGGCACCATTAAATTTTGTTTATTGTAAAAATTGTAAATTATTACAACTTGAACACTCGGCTCCACAAGAACTAATGTACAGAAAGTTTTATTGGTATAGATCTGGCGTAACAAATACCATGAAACTTGCTTTAAAAGATATTTTTCTTACTGTCAAAAAAATGTCAATATTAAAAAAAGGGGATACTGTTTTAGACATAGGAGCAAATGACGGAACACTTCTTAAGTATTTTAAAAAAAAAAATATCACTATTGGTTGTGAACCAGCAAAAAATTTAACAAAATATCTTAGAAATAATTGTGATTATGTCTTAAATAATTTTTGGAGTTTTAAAAATTTAAAAAAAATACTAAAAAATAAAAAAATAGGAAAACCGAAATTAATTACTGCCATTGGCATGTTCTATGATTTGGAGGATCCTTCAAAATTTATTTCTGATGCAGCCAAAGCTTTAGATAAAAATGGGGTCTTTATTGCGCAATTAATGTGCCTGAAATCTATGTTAGAAAAAAATGATTTGGGAAATGTTTGTCACGAACATTTAGAGTTTTATTCATTTGAATCACTAAAATATCTTTTTGAAAAAAACGGATTAAAAATATTTAAAATAGAAGAAAACAATATAAATGGTGGAAGTTATAGAATTTTTTGTAAAAAAAATATTTCCCGTTCCATAGTTTACAAAGAGAAAGCTGGTTTGCCCGAGATAAGAAAATTTATTCAACGTATTAAATTAAATAAAAAGAAATGTTTATATTTTTTGAACAATGTAGTTAAAAAAGGTGAAAAGATTATTATTTATGGAGCTTCAACCAAGGGAAATACTTTGCTACAGTATTATGGGATAGATAACAAACTAATAGAATTTGCTGCAGAAAGAAGTCCTGAAAAATGGGGAAAATATACGATTGGTTCAGGCATTAAGATAATATCAGAAAACAAAGCTAGAAAATTAAATCCAAATTATTTTTTTGTTATGCCCTATTCCTTTATTAGAGAGTTTGTTAAAAGAGAAAAAAAATGGTTAAAAGGTGGTGGAAAATTTATTTTACCTTATCCAAATTTTAGAATTATAAAAAAATAAAGTTAACATGAAAAAAAAAGCATTGATATTAGGTATAACAGGTCAAGACGGATCATATATGCTTGAACTCTTAGTTAAAAAAAAATACCAAGTTCATGGATTAATACGAAAATCAGCTACTGGAAGTACCAAAAATATTGACCATATAATAAAAAACAATAAAATATTCAACAAATCTTTTTTTTTACACAAAGGTGATTTGTTAGATATAGGTTCGTTAAGCACCATAGTAGACAAAGTTAAGCCAGACGAAATTTATAATTTTGCTGATCAAGATCATGTAGCCTGGAGTTTTGCAATTCCGTCATACTCATTCAAAGTAACAGCATTATCTGTAATAGAAGTTTTAGAGTTATTAAAAAATAAAAATAAAAAAATTAAATATTTTCATCCAATTTCATCAAATATTTTTGGTGTAACTAGTTCAAAAATCCAAAATGAAAAAACTATAACAAATCCCAACAGCGTATATGCGTTAGCCAAAGCTACCGCACTACAAGCTTGTAAAATGTACTCGAGAACGCATAATCTATTTATTTGCGGGGCTATTTTTTACAATCACGAATCTCCCAGAAGAAGTGAAGATTACGTTACCCAAAAAATTGTCAAATCAGCTTGTGAAATTTATCATGGTAAAAAAGATTATTTATTTTTAGGTGATTTAAAGGCTAAAATTGATTGGGGTTACGCAAAAGACTATGTTGAATGTGCTTGGAAAATTATGCAACTAAAAAAACCTGATTTTTTTGTTATAGCAACAGGAAAAACATATTCTGTAGAATATTTTGTAAAAAATTGTTTTTCATATTTGGGCATGGATTTTAAAAAATATGTTAGATTTGACAAAAAATTAATCAGGGCAGCTAAAACAAGCGTATTAAAAGGCAATATTTCAAAAGCGAAAAAATTTTTTGGATATAAACCACAGACAAAACTACAGGATCTAATAAAAATCATGATGGAAAGCGAGTTAAAGAAATATAATGGATAAAAAAGTATCTATTATATTGTCCACTTATAACGAAGCCCCAGTTATAGAAAATACAATAAATGAAATTTTTAAAAATATTGACAATGTTGAAATTGTATTGGTTGATGATAATTCTTCAGATGGCACTTTTGAAAAAGTAAAAAAAATTAACAATCCCAACTTAAAAATTTTCTCTAGAAAATCTAGGGGTTTGGCTTCTGCTTTTTTATTGGGTTTAATAAATACTTCGGGGGATGTAGTGGGGTGGATGGATTCAAATATGGGAATTTTGGCGAGAAAATTTCCGACGATGATTGAAAAATTAGACAACAATGATGTGGTTGTACTTTCTAGATATGTAAAAGAAGGAAAAGATGAAAGAAACAAATTAAGAATTTTATCAAGCCAAATTATCAATTTATTATGTAGAATAATTTTGAGTAACAAAATAAAAGATTATACTAGCGGGGTTTTTGTTATGAGAAGAAGTGTACTTTTTACAATTGTTCCCATCTGTTATGGACATGGAGAATTTTTTATTGAGTTTCTTTATCAAGCACACAAGAGAGGTTTAAATATTGTTGAAATACCCTACACTCACCCACCAGACATTGAGGGTTTAAGTAAGACTGTTTCAAATATCTTCAGGTTTCTTAGTTTGGGATTTTTTTATATAACTAGGATTTTTGTAACATTTATAAGAAGGAATTAATTTAGAATATTACCCTCTAAATTTTTTATTAATAAACAGATAATCTCCAGACCTCATATTGCTTAAAAAGGAAGGTGTAAACATTATGTGTTTTTTTATCAATTCGAAATTATAATTTTTGAGAAAATTTATAATTTGTTTTTCTTTTTTAGTATAGTGATTTTTTTTGTCGTTAATTTCTATTAATATTATTTTTATTTTATTTTTTTTCAAATTTTTTTTTGCCCCATATAATACTTGTTTTTCACTTCCATCTACGTCAACTTTTAAAACACTTATAAATTTAATTTTTTCTTTTTTGACAAAAGAATCCAAAGTAATTGTTGGTACTTTATAGTTTTGATAATTGTTGGTATTTTGAAAAAAAACTTTTAAAAAATATTTTCTAGACAAAACCCACATTTTGTCATTCCTGTACAGATTTGACAATGAAGATCCCGATGATTCAAAAAAAGCATTGTAGTTATACTTGTCCTTGCCATTCTTATTACTAAGAGCAATTTCGTTATAAAAAAAGTTCTTTAATTTTAAAAAACTATAGATATATTTTTTTACGTTTTTATTTATGTCAAAGACATAAAATTTACTTTCCCTTTTTTTGCCGCTTATTTGTTTGTATATTCTTTTAAAAAAGACCCCCCTATAACAACCTACGTCAAATATAATCAGACTTTTGTCTTTTACTATATATTTAATTATTTCGCGATCTAAGGTGTGAAAGGTTAAATTTAATATATAATAAAGAATTTTCTTCATATGCCATTTAAAAAAAATAAGTTTCTATAAGATATTATTTAATATAATGATAGTAAATTACAAAATATTACTTACGTGTTTTTATCATGATTGAAAAAACATTATATAAAAATAAACTTTTTGCCTTGATTGTTAGGAAAAAATTTAGAAATAAAAAAGGCATTAATTTCTTCACTTCCAAAGATGCTACACAGCAGCTTGGATATATGAAGCATAAAAAAAACTATATTATACAACCGCATCAACACAACAAAAGATTAACTAAAATACTTAGAACTACAGAGGTAATTATTTTACTAAAGGGCACTTTAAGATTAGATTTTTATAATAATAAAAAAAAATATTTATTCAGTAAAATAGTAAATGCAAAAGATATAATAATGTTGGTCCATGGGGGACATGGATTTAAAGTTTTAAAAGATGTTGAAATGATTGAGGTAAAACAAGGACCTTACAGTCTTGCAAGAGATAAAATTAAATTTATGAAAGTTGATGATAAAAAAATTAAAATCAAAAATTAAGCAAATTTATCCTGTAAGTTTTTCTATTATTACAAAAAAAGAAGCAAACAATGTTAGCCGCGTGATTAGAAACGGCTGGATATCGTCTGACGGCCCGGAAATAAAAAAATTTGAAGATAATTTTTCTCGTTTTATTGGTAGAAAATATTCTATAGCGGTTTCTAGTGGAACTGCAATTAATGAAATTCTAAAATAAAATGAGTTATAAATATTTTATTGAAAATGAAAAACATTATAAAAACACTGTTCTTTTGTTATCCACTATAACGTTAATTTCGTTAAAGTGGCTAATTTCTTATTTTTTTTTTCCATCCGAGCCATTAATAAATAAAGTTGTTTTTGATTTAGAAGATCACATTTATTTTGGCTATATTTTAAACTTATCCAATTTAGATTTTAGCCCAGATTATTTAGCGAATTATGTTTCAAGCGAAATTATTCCTTTTCCAATTTATTCTCTAGTATTTCATTCAATACTTTATTCATTTTTTAATGAATTTAGTTTTGTAATTATTGAATATTTTTCTCTTTTTTTATTCTTATTTATATTTTCAAAAATTTTTGAAGAACTAAAAATGAATATTTATTTTTCAATACTATTTGCATTTTTTGTTTTTTTACTACCAGATTCTTTAATATATTTTAAACATTTAAAATTTGATTTATTAAATTTTGATATTATAAAAAGTTTATATAGCTTTAGGGTACCCAGGCCCCTGGTTTCTAGTATATATTTTTTTTGGGGATTACTTTTAGCAATCTATTATTATAAGCATGAAAATAGAAATGTTGTTTTTATTCTAATAGGAATTAATCTTGCCCTAAACTTTGGAAGCGTTTATTATAATTTTGTAGTCTTATCAATACTGTTTGCAATTTTATTTTTAGTTAAAATTATACAAAATAATAAAAAATTTTTTTTTCATTTTGTAAAAAAAAATTTTAATATTTTAATATTTCTTATAATATTTTCTTTGCCTTTTGCCATAATTCTATATTTTGCCGAAAATGATTGGTTATTAAGAGCTGGCGCGTTTTATCCTAGCATTGATCAAAAAATAATAATTTTAAATTATATTTTATCTAAATTTTTTAGCTTAAAATTTTTATTTATTTTTTTCATAAATACGTCTTTTTTATATTTTTTGATGAAAAAACAACAAATTTTTTGTCCAAAAACGATAACCGTAATTTATCTATTTTTTATTAGTTCCTGCATATCTCCAATTTTATTCATACTTCTTAGTCCGACTTTGACTGAACTTTATCACTTTATAAATTTAATTGTTATTAATGGAATATTAACTTCATTTATTTTTTTTACTTTAATATTTTTAGTTTTAATTAAAAAAAATATTAAAACTTCTAAAAAAAATAGTTTTTATTTTTTATTAGTATTTTTATTTCTTTCTGCTATTTTTAACCTTAATTATTATTTAAACTACAAAAAAAATAGTAATCCTGATTTCAGGAAAGATATAAATATTTTACACACTGTTTTAGGTCAAAATAACAATGACAAGAAGTTGAATAATATTTTAACTTTCAACAGTAGAATTCAAGTTTGGTGGCTGCTTTTAGGAAACAAAAAGTTTTCAACCATCAACTCGTTATTAACTCCTTTGAAAACTAAAGATACCGAGTTTAATTTTATTAAAAATTTGAAATTTTTAAATATTTCTGAAAAAAAATTTTATGACCTTATATCTAACAAAAAAAGTAGCTGGAGATTAGATAATGAAAATATTAAGTATTTTTCTTTTTACAAATATCAAGTTAACTCTGCTGTAACTTACAACAATTCTAAAAATTTTAAAAAAGATGAATTACATTTTATTAAAAATTCTTCACCCCTTTATGCTCAGCAAATTGCCATACCAAATGAAGAGATAAAAAGATTAATAAAACTTTTTAATAATACTAACAATTTATTTTTTGAACTTCCCGATATAATAATTTTAGAAAAAAATTCATCAATTTCGAAAAATAGTAGTGTTAGTTTGGATAAATATTGTGTTCTAAAAACCACAAAATATCTAGATATTTATTTAAATTTAGAAAAATCAAATTGTGACATTCTTTAAAGAACGTTATGGTTTTACATTATTTTAATTAAAGGAAAAGGAAAACTATAGATTTTTCATGCACTATATATGCACTACACTCAGTTCTATGTACGTGCTCTGTATGCTCTGTGTTCTTCTGTTTTTTAAAAGCTAAATTTTAGAAAAGTAAATAAACACTGGTATTATTGGTGCCTCACACGGACTCGAACCGCGAACCTACTGATTACAAATCAGTTGCTCTACCATATTGAGCTATGAGGGCTTGATGTTTAAATAAGATAAAACATTAAATTCTTCAAGTTAATTATAACCTTTTTAGCTCATAAAGGCTCGCAGCTGCTGTTGCACCTGCTCGCTTGGTCCAGGCAAAAGTGACGTATTGTAGCCTGACCGTGACTGATCTGTATAGGACACGCAGTTCAAAAAAGAATTTTGAATCTTTCTATGGAGATTTATGATAAAATTTTTATGACTTTTTAATGAACGACTTAAATCTGCTATTCGATACAATATGCAAAAAATTCTATTTCTAGGATATAATAATGAACAAACATCGCTTATTGACAAAGTTAAGTTTCATAATAAAAAATGGAGTGTAAAACAAACACAAAAAAAAATTAATTTAAACACAACAAAAAAATTTGATTCTATTATCAGTTTTGGTTATCGCCATATAATAGATAAAGATATTATCAATAATCTTAAATATCCGATAATTAACTTACATATTAGTTTTTTGCCTTATAATAGAGGTGCTCATCCTAATTTTTGGTCTTTTGTTGAAAATACACCTTCTGGCGTAACAATTTGCCAAATAGATTGTGGTATTGATACTGGAAGAATAATTTATCAAAAACAAATTGATTTTGAATTATTCAAAAACAGAAAAAATCTTACGTTTTCAAAAACTTATGAAACGCTTATAAATGAAATAGAAAATTTATTTGTAATTAATATTAAAGATATTATTAATCAAAAATTTAATTCCTCTGAACAAATCGGAGAAGGAAGTTGTCATAACAAGAGAGATTTACCTAAATTATTAAAAAATTGGGAACAAAATATATATCAAACAATTTTGAAATATAAAAAGTTATACAAATAATCTTTTTATTGAATATAAGTTTTTCTAATAGGGGTAAACTTTTCTAATGTTTTTGTGGACTTTTTACCTATTATTTTAAAATAAATTGATGCACATAATCCAATATTTGGTCTATAGGTTTCAATATTTTCCTTACTAAATTTTTCTCCTCTAATAATCTTTTTAGTTGAAAAAATAGATCTTCTAAAGATTCTTGAATTATATTCAGATTTTTTAATTTGAAATGCTTTTTTTCCCCTCATATCATAATAAATTTTTGATAATTTTTTTAATTTACTTAGCTCTTCCGCATTGATTGAAAATTTCGAATCTTCCGATTTTATGTTGTTAGAAATTTTGAAGTGTTTTTCTATAGCAACCACACCCAATATGGTTGATGCTAGGGAAGAATTGATTGAGTTTGTGTGATCAGATATCCCAATTAATAATTTTGGAAATTTTTCTTTAAACAATTGAATATTTAACAAATTTACCTCATTTTCGGGGGTCGGATATCCTGATACACAATAAAACAGAATAATTTTATTATGATATTTTTTTATCAAATTAACCGCTCTATTTATTTCATTCAATCTAGCCATTCCAGTGGATACAATTACGGGTTTTCGAGTTTTTGCAATTCTTTCGATTAATTTTAAATCGGTAATTTCAAAGGATGCAATTTTATACAAAGGTGTTTTAAGTTTTTCTAACAGGTCCACAGCCCTGGCACTAAACGGAGTGCTAAATATTGGAACATTCATTTTTTTTGATAAATTAAAAGCTTCTTCATGCCATTTAAACGGAGTTTGAGCTTTTTTATATAAATTCCAAAGATTTTTTTTCTTCCACAGACCTTTATTAATTATAAATTTCTTGTCCATTGATTTGAATGTCATATCAACAGGTTCATAGCTTTGAATTTTGATTAAGTCAGCACCCGATTTTGCAGCTTTAAAAATATGCTTTAGAAAGCTATTTTTTTTTCCGTTATGATTGCATGATATTTCCGCTATTATCAAAGGGGGTTTGTTGTAATTAAAATTTATTTTATTATTAATTTTTATATTCATTTATTTTTTAGAAATTTTTATTATGTATACGTTTTTTTTAAATTTAAAGAAAGCAGGATAATTATCATTATCAACTATTCTTAGAAGGTTAAATTGACTCTTAATATTTTTGTTAATATTTATTTTCTATCCTTTTTGGTACTTTTTTTGAATAACTTAAAATTATGTTTACGTCGAAATTTTTCTTAAGTTTTGAATAAGTGTTACAAAAAAATAACTTCTTAGAAAAATAATTAAGCTCTTTTTTTATTACATCTATATATTCAAAATAACTTAACCAAGAATTTTTATCAGTTATAATTTGAATCTTCATTTTAAATGTTATATTTAAATGTATGCCAAAAAAAAAAAATTATAATAGTATAATAAACAAAATTTCTCTAGTTCGCGCTAAAAATAATATAAATTGGATGAACTTGTTAAGATTGGCATTTAAATATGCCCCCAAAAAGGCAAATAGAATTATTAAGAAAATAAATGCTGATGATAAAAAAATCTCAAAGTTACTGCGAAAATTACAGCGTTAATCAAAATTAATAGGTAAATAGGGAAATTTTTCTTTACTGTTCAACAATTGAACGGTATATCAATATTTTTTGGAAGCTATGTTAAATAATAAATCAATTTTGATTACAGGGGGAACGGGAAGTTTTGGCAAAAGATTTGTCAAAAAAATTTTACTTAAATACAAGAAAATTAAAAGATTGGTAATTTACAGTCGTGATGAACTCAAACAGCTTGAAATGTCCAACGAAATTAACATGAAGGATTATCCATCTGTTAGATATTTTCTAGGAGACGTTAGAGACAAAGAGAGACTAAGTTTAGCTTTAAAAAATATTGACTATGTTATTCACTGCGCTGCCCTTAAACAAGTTCCAACCGCTGAATATAATCCCTTGGAATATATTAAAACAAATATTATCGGAGCACAAAATCTGATTGAAGTAAGTTTGAACAATAATAAAATTAAAAAAATTATCGCACTTTCCACAGATAAAGCTGCCGCTCCAATTAACCTTTATGGTGCCACGAAGCTTTGTTCGGATAAACTTTTTATCTCTGCCAACAATATAGCGGGAAGAAATAATTTGGTTTTTAGTGTAGTTAGATATGGAAATGTTTTGGGAAGCAGAGGATCAGTTATACCAGAATTTTTAAGACAAAGAAAAAGTGGTAAATTGCTAGTGACCGATTTAAGTATGACAAGATTTAATATAACTTTGGATGAAAGCGTTGATTTTGTTCTTTGGGTTTTAGCAAATTCTTTGGGTGGTGAAATTTTTGTTCCAAAAATTCCAAGTTATAGACTTGCTGATATTGTTGAGGTTGTGGGATCAGGATGTAAAATAAAGAATATTGGAATAAGATCAGGTGAAAAGCTGCATGAGGAAATGATTACCAAAAGTGACAGCGTTAATACTGTAGATTTTGGTAAATGTTATGCAATATTATCTCCCGACTCATATCATGAAAAAAATTATGTAAAAAAATACTGTAAATTAAAAAAAGCTAAATTAACAAAAAAACCTTTTTCCTATAATAGCGAAAAAAATAAAAATTTCTTAAGTAAAGAAAAAATAAAAAAATTAATTAACGAGGAATTCAATTACAGATTATAAATTGTGG
>Ga0187833_10007045_pt1 | contig 10234 bp, 13 predicted proteins | sample ETNtaG_37_FD_167968 | JGI IMG/M metagenome (GOLD analysis project Ga0187833, IMG submission 167968) | Marine microbial and viral communities from oxygen minimum zone, Eastern Pacific Ocean - ETNP2014_SV_400_PacBio MetaG (Illumina Assembly) | ecosystem: Environmental > Aquatic > Marine > Hypoxic... | reverse complement strand
TCTTGATTCTTTTATGAATTCTATAAGGGATCGTAAAGTTCCTGTAGATAGCATGCCTGATTTCTTGAGAGGAAAAGAATATCATAATTTTTCAGATAAGGATAAGAAGCTTTGGGATGTTTAGAATTCTTTAAAATCTTCTCTAATCTCACCTATATTTTGTATAAGGTAGTTGTGCATTCTTTGGATGATTAGTTCTTGGAGTTCTTCTCTTAGGGGGCCGGTGCAGGTTGATATGTCGTCTTCTGGGAAGTTGAGGGTTGAGATGGGGTAATTGCAGGTCATTGATTTGCCCTGGAGGGTTTGGGATTCGGCTTTGCCTTCTATTACTTTTAATAGGGTGGTTTTTACCTTGCAAGTGTCTCCTGGGCCGTTGCTTAGTATTTGGTATTCCCAGACCATGTTTTGTTCTTCTCTTATTAGGGTGGTTTTTTTGCATGTTGTTAGGGATTCTTTGAAACATGTTAGATCTTGGCAGATGGTTGAGTTTGTTATGAAGAAATATGCTAATGCTCCTACGATTAGGATTGTGAAAGCTAATAGGAGTTTTGAGTTTGTGATGGTTTTTAGTTCTGATAAGTTTGGTTTTAATTTCATTTTATCATCTCTTTTATAATGTGAGGGATGGAGTGTATTTAAGGTTTTTGAGAGATTTTCTTAAGTGATCTTTTCATTATCCTTATAACCTTTGTCTCTTAACCAATCGAGATATTTGGTAACGTTTGATCTTAATTTTCCTCTAAAATCTCTTAAATTTATTCCTTTTTCAACATCAGTTATTGCCTGTGTTTTTATTTTTAATTCTCCTGCAATTGCTCTTTGAGTATAACCTTCATTTTTTCTTATATTTTTTATTAAATCTGTGTTAATTTCTTTTGATTCTCCAAATAAATTGATTATTCCTTCTAATTTCCCGGCAATTTGATATTTATTTTTTTTATTTGAATGTATATAAATTTCTGATATTTGATCATAGAATAGTTGTAGATATTCTTCTTCAGCATTTCTTATCGTTTCGTATAATTTTGATTTTGCTTCTGTTAATTCTTTTTCGAAATTTTCTTTCATAAAATCTCTTTTGAATAATGTTTAATAAATGTTAGTTGTAACTATAAACAACAACTTTATAAAGTATAATAATAGTCGTTATTCATGGAAAGATTGATAAAAAGAATAAAAGAGGTTGGATTGTCGGAAAGAGAATCAGAGTTATATGTGGCTCTGTTAAAACGAGGTCCGAGCAAAGGAGGGGAACTTGCAAGGTCATTGTCTATGGATAGAACTCATACTTACAATATTATAAATAATCTAATTAATAAGGGACTTGTTAGTTCTGTTCTTGAAGATAGGAAAACTCTTTTTGAAGCAAATTCTCCAAAAAATTTGCTTAATCAGATAAAGAAGAAGGAAGAAATCATTAAATCTGTTTTGCCTGATTTAGAAGCTTTAGAGGTGAAAAACCAAAAGAAATCTAATATAACAATTCTTGAAGGGAAGGCGGGATTAAGAACTCTTTTAAGAGAACTTTTTGAATCAGGGGTAAAAGAGATTCAAGTATTTGGTGGGACTGGAAAGAGCTACGAATTTTTAGAATATGAAATGGGCCATGTTGAGAAGAAAACATTACTTTTGGGTATGCATGGAAAGATTATTACGGGTAGTAAGTTGGCGGGAAAGTTGTTCACTAGGCTTCCTAATTTTGATATTAAATATATTGAAGAGATGACTGATACTTCTACAATGATCTTTGGAGATAAAGTATCTATAAATGTTTTTGATGATAGGCCTTTTATTATTCTTATTGAAAATAAATCTGTAGCACAAAGTTATAAAAAATATTTTGAATATCTTTGGAAGATCGCTAAATAAGATCTGCAGATTTACAAACTAACCAAGTTAATATTAGTCTCTGAAGAAACGAAATTAGATGCTATTAGGTTGTCGCATCGGAGTTTTTCGCAGCCTTCGATGATTCTTGGAGTTGCGGTGTCATCTATTGCGATGATGTAGGGTTCTTCGTCCATTCTTAATGAACCGATTCTTCCGAAAGGGGTTGTTTTGATTATTTCTAGTTTTTTGTTTAATAATAGGGCGTTTTTTGTTTCTTTGATTTCGTCCATCATTCCTTTTACTGTTTCTTTTTCTTTAGCGGTCATTTTTTTGATTTCGTCTTTTTCTTTTTTGATTATTGGTTCTTCAACTCTTTCTCCTCTTTCGTATTTGTCTCCTCTTCTGTTATCTTTGTCTCTCCTGTCGTCTCGGTCTCTATTGTCGTATCTGTTCACTCCTCGTGATCTTTGTTCTGTTTTGTATCCTTTTGCTGGGACTTTTTTTCTTAGAGCTTGTAAGATTTCTTTGCTTGTGAGTTCTTCGACTTCTTTTCCTTCGGGGGCCATTGCGATGTGACCTATTTTGGCGTTTTCGGTTACGTTTTTAATAATTAAGTTTCCTCCACGATCTCCATCTACGAAAAGTGTTACGTCATCTTTTTCTTTGCTTAATTCTATTACTGAATCTGGGAGTTTTGTTCCGTTCATTGCTATGACGTTATTTACTCCTTTTTTTAGCATGTTGACAACGTCTGCTCGGCCTTCTACTATGATTAGTTCTGGGCCTGTTACGTCTCCGCATGAGATGTTTTCAGTTCCATAAGTTTGGATTTTTGATACCTTTGAGTGGGTTTTTAGTTCTTCTGACATTTCGTCTATGTCTCCTCCGGTGTTGCCTAGTTTTTCCATTAGTTTTTTTGCTCGTTCTAGAATGTAGTCACGTTTGCTTCCTCTGACGTCTTCGATTTCTGTTACTGTGATTTTAGTGTCGGTAGGTCCTACACGTTCGATTGTTTCTAGTGCTGCTCCTATGATTGTTGTTTCTGTTTTGTCCATTGCGCTAGGGACTTCTATTTCTCCGGTTGTTTTACCTTCACCGTATTCTATGTTTGCTTCTATTCTTCCGATTTTACCTGATTTTTGTAGTTCTCTCATTTCCAAGTCATCACCTAGAAGTCCTTCGGTTTGTCCGAATATTGCACCGATTATGTCTGGTTTTTCGATTGCTCCGCTAGCCTCGAATTCCGCGTGTATTATGTATTTTAGTGATACAGGGCTTATTTTTGCCATTATGTTCTCTCTAGATAATTAAGAAAAAATTTACTACTCTACTACTATCCGTCGCCTCTATGATTCTAGGTCCCCTGTGGATCCTGAATGTAATTGTGAATTGTGATGTAATTAATATCTCTTAATAATCTTGATATTTTATTATGTTAATTATAGATTTGGAAGGTATTTAAGGTTTTTGGTTTGGATGGGTTTGTAAAATTTGTACAATAAATAGGTTTAAATATGGTTAATAGGTGGTATTTCTAGCCTGAGGGAAAGAGTTCTGATATTGATTAAAATGACGGAAGATTATCAATTGAGATTAGGTAAATCAAAGAGTAAACTAGCTGAAGCTCAGAGCGAACTTTTAGGAATACATATTGATAGGATAACTGGAAGTCTCGATGATTTAAGAAAATATTATGAAGCTGCACATCCTGTTGTTAGATCCAAATTGGTTTCAAGACTTGAAGTTAACACAGTTAGCATAGTGGAGAGTATTTTGAATGTTAGGGAAGTAGTTGGGGAACAATTTGATCCTTCTGTTGCTAGTGCAATAAGAACACAAGCAGGACATAAATCTCAATATTCTCTTGCTAAAGAGTTGGGTATGGCGGCGGCGGCAATTTCTAGAATTGAAAGGGGACGTATTTCAAAAGACACTAAATCAAGAGACGCTTTAAAATACCTTGACTGGTTAAAGGAGCATGGTTATAACCCTTATAATTTCTAATTAAACTTTAATCTCAACCCAAATAATAATCAAATTTTAATAAAAAGGTGTAGGAATAATTATTAAAATTCATTATATGTGGGTTGATTTTTATAATCTGGGTTTGTAAAAATAAGTTGGGAATATAGTTTGAAGTTAATTGATGTTTATAAATATTATGCTCGTCGAGGAATAGGAATTTGATGGGAAAAAGTTTATATAGTCCTTGGATAATATAGAATTATAAAAAATCAGTTTGGTTTTGGATAAACCGATTTGATGTTTTAAAAAAACGAGGATAACAAGATGTCGGAAGTTGATGAGTTTGAGGATGACATTGAGGGTTTAGCTCTTGATGATGAAGACGACCTGTAATTTTTTTTCTTTTCTTTTTTCTTTTTTTGATGGTGGTGGTTGGGGTTGGGTTTTGGGTTGAGAGTGAGGGGTTTGGATTTGGGATGAGTTTATGTTGTTGGGAATGAGAAAATGTTTAATTTTTATCTGCTAATGTTTCTAGATCTTGTTTAACGTAGTGTCTCATGCGTTTTCCTATTTCTGATATGTCAGATATTTCTTGTTTAGTGAATTCATGTCCTATTAGAATATCTGATTTCAGTCTCCCTTTGATTCTTTCTATTTTAGTATTTAGTATTCTCCATATGTCTTCGAGGTAAGGTGGGCATCATATACCGATTCCCGATGTTCCTCCACCGTATAGGGCTTCTAATGGAGTAATTACATCTCTGTGGATATCTCTTGGTTCTACTAATATTAATAGTGTTTGATTAATTCTTGGTTGTAATTTTTCATCTTGAGAATCTAAATTGTTTTTTAATTCTTCATAAATTTGAGTATGGAATTGGAATGTGTCTGATCCTGGATAAAATCTGATTTTGCCTCCTTCTCCTCCTAAATAGTCAATTGTCCCATTTACTACTTCTGATAAAATGTATTCTGATTTTGATGGGAATGTTTGGTAACCTGTTTCTGCTGAAGCTGCTAGAAGAGATTCTACTAGTTTTCTTTGGAATCTTATGTCTTCTGGAGAGTGGTCGGTTGTTGGTTTTTGCATGATAGTTATGAATAAACTTTGTTTATAATATTTATTGTGTTTGGATTGATAGTAGTTTATCTAGAATGTGATGTGTGGTTAAAAAATTATATTTGGAAGGGATCTATTACTTCATAATCAAAGTTAGTTAATTGCCTCTTAATTTCTGTCTCAGAGTGATTTTTCCCTAAGAATAAGATTCCTCTCTCTCCAGGTTTTAGAGTTGCTTCTATGTTTTTACCTATCCACCTTTCTCTTATCAGATTCATGTCGTATATTTCTTCGCCATCTAAGAATTCCCTGATTCGATCTGGATGATCTGCATCCCTTAGTGTTTCATCTAATATTTTGCTAGTGGGTTGTCCACGAAGATTTTCTAGATGGTTTATTGCATCTAAGTTACCTCCTAATTTCTTTGCATATTCTACTATTAAATCCAGATGCCCAGGATGTTCAGTTATTTGGAATTTACAACCAGCTTCGACTAGTCGTCTAATAGGTTTTAAGAAATTACCTTGGCTATTCAAATATTGATTTTGATTAGCATAAACTCCATTATAACCGTCCACATATACTGATGAATATGGATTATCCTGATGATCAATTACTATTAATTCTGCGATAGCATCATAAACTGGATTTAGTGATTCATTTCTTTTCATTACTTCTTCTCTCTCAGTGCCTTTTAATTCTTTAACAATTTCTGGAGAGCAATCGTGAATTAGTTTATAATGATCAATTTTTTTCTTATTTTCCATATAAATTGGAGTAATGAATCACTTTTAAATGTATCTATTCGAGTAACTAAGTAGTAGTAACTATCTAGAAAATAAAGTTTAATAAACAAAATTAACCTGATCCAACAAAGTTCTGATTAATGGATAAAGAAAATTTATGGTCATATTATATGTCGGTAGAATATTTATCTTTATAAAAAATTAATAATTAATTAAGCAAGCTTTTTTTCAGTTAGTGCTGTGCAAACACCAGCTGCTACAGTGGCACCAGCGTCTCTGATTGCGAATCTTGCCATGTGAGGGTTTGTTTTAGAATCTTCGATTACTAGGTTTCCTAGAGGTTTGAACTTGCATATTGCTACATCTCCGTTCTTTAGGAAGTCTACTTTTTCGTCCATTGGTTGACCGCTTGCTGGGTCGATTTTGTGAACGATTTCAGTTAGTTGGCAAGGTACTTGGGCTGTGTGTACGTGGAATACTGGAGTGTATCCTTTTGCAACAACAGTTGGGTGGTTGATTATAGCGATTTGTGCTGTGAATTCTTCTGCCATTGTAGCTGGTTTAGCTGCGTCGCAGATAACGTCACCACGAGCGATATCTTTTTTTCCGACTCCTCTGATATTGATTCCTACATTAAATCCAGCTGGAGCTTCTTGATGTTGTTCATGGTGCATTTCTATGCTTTTAACTTCACCGTCAACACCTGTTCCTGATCTTCCAGGAAGGATCTTAATTTTTTGTCCGACTTTCATTATACCTGTTTCGATCTTTCCTACTGGCACGGTTCCAATACCTGTGATTTCGTAAACATCTTGAATTGGCATTCTCATAGGTAAGTCAGTTGGTTTCTTAGGTTCCTCGAATAAGTCTAGTTGTTCCCAAATAGTTGGACCTTTATACCAAGACATGTTCTCAGATTTGTCTTTAATGTTATCTCCCTTAAGTCCTGAAACGGCTAGGAAAGGTGTTTTTTCAGCGTCGATTCCAACGGTTTTCAATAGAGCTGAAACTTCTTCTTTAACTTTGTTGAATGCGTCTTCTTTGTAATCTACGGTGTCCATTTTGTTTACGTTAACTGCAATTTGTTGGACTCCCATTGTTCTTAATAGCCATAGGTGTTCTTTTGTTTGAGGTTGAACTCCTTCTTTAGCTGCGATTGTTAAGAAAGCTGCGTCTGCTTGGCTTGCACCTGTGATCATGTTTTTTACGAAGTCCTTGTGACCTGGTGCGTCGATGATTGTGATGTGTCTTTTTGGTGTTATAAGTTTTTTATAAGCTAAATCGATTGTAACTCCTCTTTCTCTCTCTTCTTTAATGTGGTCCATAATGTAAGCAAATTCGAAACCTGGTTTTCCTTGTTTCTCAGCTTCGTCCTTAAGTTTCTTCATCTCTTGTTCTGGGATTACTCCTGACTGGAACATAAGCTGACCTACGCAAGTACTTTTTCCGTGGTCAACGTGACCGACGAATACTACATTCATTGTTGGTTTATCTATTGCCATTTTAATGATTTTTTATAATATTAGATAAAAAAAAGGGTTTATAAATCTTTCTGTGGTTTGATTGTTGTTTGATTATATTTTGAGAAGAAAAAACTTATATAGTTTGTTTTGTTGTTTTCGGAATGAGAGTTGAGATTAATGATTATATTGTATCTGACAGTGAGATTTGTGGTGGGACTCCTACGTTTAAAGGTAGTAGGGTTATGGTTTGGCAGGTTTTGGAGTTGCTTGGTGCAGGGGTTAAGATTGAAGAAATTAGAAGAGACTATTTTCCACATATTAGTAAAGAGGCTATATTATCTGTTTTTAATTTTACTTCTAAGTTGATTAGTGAAGAATATGCTAGGTAATTACAAAATTATTTCTGATGAAAATATTCCAGTTAAAGTTTCTGAAATGTTGAGGAATGAGGGATTTGATGTTAAAAGAGTTCCATTGGGTATTGGTGACGATAAAATCTCAAAGATTGCTAAATTAGAGAAGAGAATTATTTTGACTTTTGATAAAGATTTTCTTAATAAAAAGGTATTTCCTCCTCGGGAACATTTTGGAATCGTATTTATTTCTATAATTCCTCCATTGATTGATTCGGTGTTTTTTTCATTAATTAAATTATTTAAGGAATATAGTTCTTTAGATTTGGAAGGTAAGTTAATTGTTGTGACAACATTTGGCAATAGGGAAAAATGAAATTTGAAAATGATAAGGTTTTGAAAAAGATTAAGGATCATAAGAAGTATGTGGGGATTAGTGATAGTGTTGTTGAGAGGGAGATTCGGGAGGTTTTGAGAGTTGATTCTAGGATTGGTGATGGGGAGTTGGTTAAGGAAGTTAGGAAGAGGTTGCATCGTCTTTATTCTAGTTATCAGACTGGTAGGAAGGGGAAGAGAGATGGGTATTTGGAGAGGTTGAGGGATTGGGTTGCTGGGAAAAATGATAAGGGAGATGTTTGTGATGATTTGTTGTCGATAACGCTTTCTACAAAAGAGAGGCTTAAGGATTATTCTGAGATTTATTCTAAGATATTTTCGATTACGGGGAAGCCGGATAAGATTGTTGATTTGGGGTGTGGGATGAATCCGTTGTCGTTTCCGTTGATGGGGTTGGATAAAGTTAAGTATAGGTGTTATGATATTGATGAAAAGGATGCTGAGTTTTTGAATGAGTATTTTGGAGTGATGGCTGGTAAGGGTCTTGATGGGAAGGCATTTGTTATGGATGTTCGGGATTTGGGAGAGGTTGGGAAGATTCCTGAGAGTGATGTTGTGTTTATGTTTAAGTTGGTTGATTTGATTGATTCTAATCGGGAGAGGGTGAGTGAGGAGTTGATATCTTTAATGTTAGAGAAAAGTAAGTGGGTTGTGGTTTCGTTTGCTACTCGGACTCTTACTCGGAGGAGTATGAGGTTGGGGCAACGGAGGGGGTTTGAGAAGATGCTTGATCGTAGGGATTTGAAGTGGGAGAGGTTTAGTACGGAGAATGAGGTTTTTTATGTTGTTGGAAATTGAGTTGTTATTGCTGAGAGGAAGGTTTAAAAAGAGAGATTAGATGTTAAACGTGTTATTGGGAATTGTAAGAATGACGTTAAATAGGATAATTGAAGAATCAGCAGAATATAAACCATTTTTAATAGAATATGCTCATGCAGTTACTGAAGGTGCAGTTAGTCCTAGGGATGTAAATGGTTATTTTAAGGTAAGATTGGGGGGTGTTGTTTTAGAACCGTCTAAGGACCATTCAATTGATAATAACTATGAGGAGTATTTTAGACCGGATATGTTTTTTAACGAATTGAGATTTTTGGATGTTGCTGAAGAGTTAGTCTTAGGTAATGGTCCTGTAGATATTCAGTTTTATAGATCTGAGAGGTTGATATTAAGTTTTAGTAGAAATGGAGCAAGTATAAGAGTTTCAACAGAAAAGACGGATCCGAGTTCAGTTCTATTTAATCCTGCTATATGTTATGAAGATTTACCAATTAATACTGCAATTGGTCAATTAAAAAATGTTTATGTTGAAGTTGCAACTTTAAATGGAAGATCTATTGATAATTGTAAATTGGAATTGATTGCGAATTGATATATTTTGATAGAATGATAAATATAAAATTGTAAATAGTACCAAAATTATTATCTCCGTTACCTGATCCAATGATTTTCTTTGAAAGAGTTCCTGATGGAGTTTCTAGTTCTTTGGTATTTATATTTCTAACAAGTCTTGAAGATCTTTTTTTGTCTTTAATTATTACTTCAAGGAAAACTGGATTTTTTCCTTCGGACAACTGTATAAATATTGTTCCGTCGGCGCTGGTTGATCCAGGTGTAGTAAATGATCTAACATAATCTGGGAGTTGATTCTTTTCAGAATATATTCTCATGGATGAAATAAAACCAATATTCATAGGGTCTTTGTACTCTTTCATACATAGAGACACTTGATTTACCAGGCTTAGTTCTAAGCCTAAAATAATCTCCAACAGAGGTGTAAAGATTAGCTAACCCTAAAATATCTCTTACCCCTAAATCTTCAGAATCAGAAGTTTTCAATCTTGCTTCAGCTAAAATCCTGCCAAGATTGGACTCTTCAACAGAATCATCAAAATCTCCTTGTTGATATGGAAAAGCTAAGCTCTTTATTGATCCACTGCTCATTAATGAATCTCCTTCATAGGTCTCCAATCCAATATCTACTAATAACTGAGAATTAAGTTCATCAACCCCTATCTCATCAAATTTCATATGATGCCTAAGATCTCCTTCACTAATCTGAGAAAACAAGTCTCTTCTAATTGGAACTGCATCTTTTCCATTTCTCTTAGCATAAGAATTATTTTGTATCTTCTCTTTAATAGTTGGAATTGCCGAAATTGCATTTGTTAGTATGGGAATTGCCAAATATCTTGGATCTCTTTCCATAGCAATTGCAATAGGCATAAATCCTCCTGCCATAAAACTACAAAAGCCACTCATTCCCTGGATAAAATTATAGGTTCCAGTCATATTAATACCATCTGCTCTTTCTCCAAAAAAGTCTCCGCCACCAAATCTTCTAAAAAGATAAGGCAAGGAATATGCTAGTTCTAATCCATTTACAGCTCCTTTAGCTAAAGCATAACTGCCCTTAGATAAAGT
>Ga0187833_10007044_pt1 | contig 10235 bp, 8 predicted proteins | sample ETNtaG_37_FD_167968 | JGI IMG/M metagenome (GOLD analysis project Ga0187833, IMG submission 167968) | Marine microbial and viral communities from oxygen minimum zone, Eastern Pacific Ocean - ETNP2014_SV_400_PacBio MetaG (Illumina Assembly) | ecosystem: Environmental > Aquatic > Marine > Hypoxic... | reverse complement strand
GCCCGTTGGGCATGAAAATAGTTCTGAAACCCTCGAGATAATTGTATTCATCTGCCGCTCGCGCCCAACCTGAAGCAACCACCGGTGAAACAGCAAAGCCTTCTGCGGCGTAGTTAATAGCCGACTCAAAAAGTTTCTCAAAAGGCAGTTGGCCGAAGCGATTCGAGAGCTGTACCCACGTGTCGACGGCACCGGGCACAGTGACTGTATCCCAGCCATGTTCCGGCATGTTCTCGCGACTGGCAAACCGCTCGGGTGTCCAGGCTGCAGGCGATCGGCCACTGCCATTAAAGCCATGGATGCCGTGGCTATCACCGACAATAACGAAAGCATCACTGCCGATGCCGTTCATCGTGGGCTCAACCACGGTGAGCGTGATGGCGGTTGCAATTGCGGCATCGACTGCGTTTCCACCGTTTCGCAGTGTCTGAACGCCGGCCTGGGCTGCCAGTGGTTGTGAGGCAGCGACGACATTGCGGGCATACACGCTGGAGCGGCGCGAGACATGCCTGTGGTCCGGGTCAAGACGGGTGAACATGATGCTGAGTTAAATGTATAGCGTTGTTCGTGGAACGGTCTATTGTAATGATTCGGACAAACTCGGCGGTAGCCCTGTGCTTATACAACGCACACAAATCTGGAAAGATCGACTTTCTTCTGCGATCTCGCCGATTTTCAGCCGTCAGCCGCGATACAGGCCGCTTTTAATGGTTCAAGCTGGTCAGCATAATCATGGCCACCCAGAATCTTGTGGAGGCGCTCGTTACAGTGTGCCTCGAACGGCATATTGAGATCGGCCCATTGATAGGTAACCGGTATTCCCGGTTCAACGTCTCCCACAAGAATCCGCGCCTGCGGGCGACGGCCAATGATGTCGGCGTGGGCAAGTCCTTGGCCGGAAATATAAGTGTGGATGTGACGATCGTCGAATTCGGTCGAGATATGAATGTGTCCGTTGATCACGTGCTTCACACCGCGTTGGACGAGCTGTCGATACAGCCAGACGTCTTCTTGAAGACCTTCTACACTGTGATTGCTTGGCCGGGTCTCTGGTGGTCGTGGGTCGGTGATCGGGCGGTGGGCGAACACCACGTAGTCACTCAATTGGGAGCGGGAGGCCAGGGGCTGGATGTGTTGGAGCAGCTGACCACGCTTACCGGCTGATACGGGCAGGTGGTCGACTGCGGTGTCCAGATTGATGAACTGGATGTTCCCAAGCGTGAACGTGCTGTTTCTCGGACCGATCTGCTGAATGAAGTCTTGTGGGTCGGGACCGCCGAATCGGTTGTGAAAGTCGTGATTGCCAATGGCTGAGAAGACTGGCAAGGGCGATTTTTCCAGGTGAAGGGTTGTTCGTTTTGGATCAACCGGCTGGTAGTAGTAATCGCCCAGGTGCAGCACAAAATCAGCCCCCAGTTGTTGGGAGCGGTTGAGTACCCAGGCGAGCTCCAGGTCACCGCCGGTATCACCTATGGCGGTGAAGCGATAATGGTCCTGCTTTGGGAATACCCAGCGCAGTGTCAACGTGCCCTTGCTGCTGTTTCCGGTTACCTGCCTGAATAGACCGTCGACGCGTTCTTCCGATATCTTTCCGTCGCCGTCGATGGTCAGGTGTGCCTGGGGGTGTACGTTGCCTATTTTAAGTTCAAACGTACCGTTCACCTGTACGACCGGCTCAGGCACATAGGCCCGAAAGACCAGTTGACGCGCGTCTTCGCGTTGGTAAAAGGCACCGTGACCATCAGCGCGGAAGCCAAGGACGCTGTGTTTGGCCCATCGGGGCGTTGCCGCAGGTTCAAACTGAGGACTCGGGTAGCGAAAACCACGTAGGCCGACAGCTGACGCAAATACCGTGGCACCGGCCAGCGCGGTGTATCCCAGGAACGCTCTGCGGGTGCTGGTCATCTTGATTCAGCTTGCCTGTGAGTCCTGTTCCATGGCGTTTATCGCAGCGCTCAATTCGACCAATCGCTCGGCATCGCGTACATGCAGCGCCTCAATCAGTTGATCATCGACCACCAACACACCCTGTTTGTGAGCATCGAGCTCGGACCACGCTGCGACGACCTTGCGAGCATAGGCGATAGATTCGGGGTCAGGCGAAAACACAGTATTGGCGGTCTCGATCTGACTCGGATGAATCAGGCTCTTGCCATCAAATCCCAGCTGGCGGCCTGTTTCACAGCTGTGTCGCAAGCCGTTACTGTCTTGCAGGTTAAAGAACACGCCGTCAATGGCGTCGATATGAGATGCCCGGGCCGCCAGCACAAGACGCGACAAAGCATACAGTAGACCCAGCTGCGTACTGCTGTGCGTGATGCGCAGAGCGCTGGCAAGGTCAGCCGTGCCGGCGACAACACACGCCAGGCGGGGTGTCGCGGTGACGATCTCTTCGATGTGTTGAATACCCAGAGGTGTTTCAATCATGGCCCAAACCGCGAGGTCCGAGGGTGCGCCCAGAGCGTTCAAGGTAACAGTCGCGGTAAACAGTTCGTCTGCCGATTCGACCTTGGGCAACAGTATGGCATCGGGTGGATTGGATGCCAGGGCTGTGAGATCTTCTTCGCAGCACTGGGTCTCCAGGCGATTGACACGCACAACCACTTCCCGCTGCCCGTAATCTGTTTGTTCAAGCGTCGACTGGACCTGCTGTCGGGCTGCTTCCTTGTTTGTCTGTGAAACAGCATCTTCCAGGTCCAGGATAATGACATCAGCCGGCAACCCGGTCGCCTTCTGCTGGGCTCGAGGGTTGTCGCCAGGCATAAACAGGGCGGAGCGGCGAGGGCACGATATCATTGAGGGCATTGACCGGGTATTAACGTCTTGAAGGGGACACAGTACTGTAAGGCTTTAATATGTAATTTTAGCATTGTGCGAAATGAAAGACTGATGAAGGGCAATTATCCAGAACGGATCGTGTGTCTCACCGAAGAGACCACGGAGACGCTTTACCTGTTGGGCGAAGAAGATCGAATCGTCGGGATATCAGGGTTTACCGTACGCCCACCACGTGCCCGAAAAGAAAAACCCAGGGTCTCAGCGTTTACCAGCGCCAAAATCGATCGGATAGTCGCGCTCGAGCCGGATCTTGTTCTCGGGTTTTCAGATCTTCAGGCTGACATCGCGGCTGAGCTGATCCGCCGTGGTATCACGGTGCTGGTGTTCAACCACCGATCCGTTCAAGAGATTCTGTCGATGATCCGGACGCTGGGAGCCATGGTGGGTGCTGGCCAGCGCGCCGATGAACTGGCGGGGGCATACGAAAACAATATTGATAGTAGTCTGGTCCGGGCTGCTGACTTCACTCGGCGACCCAAAGTGTATTTCGAAGAATGGGATAACCCCCAGATCTCCGGTATCTGCTGGGTTTCAGAGTTGATCGAGATCGCTGGCGGGGACGATATCTTTCCAGAGCTGGCGGTCTGCCCAGATGGCAAGAGCCGAATCATTGCTGATCCCGACGAGGTGGTCCGAAGAGCACCGGACATCATCATCGGATCGTGGTGCGGCAAAAAGTTTCGACCGGAAAAAGTGGCAGCACGCCAAGGCTGGGATGCTATACCTGCAGTGCAGAACGGCGACATCTACGAAATCAAGTCGGCAGAGATTCTTCAGCCAGGGCCTGCAGCACTGACGGATGGACTGGACCAGTTGCAGGAGATAATCACTGCCTGGGCCGGTTGAATTCCGATCAGAGTATCTCAAGGTGGTAAAAGATCATCTGGCACGTCGCGCTCAAGAGCCTGTTCGACGTTGTCGAAACTCATGAGCGCCATCAAGCGGGTGGTTTTGCCTTGGATCGGTGTGACTCGATGCAGGCTGTGCCGGCCTCGGAAAAGGACCATATCACCGGGCTGAAAATCCACGGCGATTCGTTGCTCATCGTTGCCACCTAAAATAGACGAGACTGCTGAGAAGTTTTCGTCCTCAGCACTACGTACAGAAGGGATGTATTCGAAGTCACCGCCATCGTCAGCGGGCCGTAACAAAATCGACGCGACCAGTTCGCAAGCATCGAAATGCCACCCTAGCTGGTCATTCGTCCCCATCACTGTGTAATTGAGTGATCCTCTTGGGTCACTGTAACGATAGATCGGTTCATCTGGTAACAATCCTCGGAGAAACGTCAGCAGATCGTCGCCTTGAAACAGTATCTTTAGCGGCGAGTCGTTAGAAATCAATTTACGGGAGACATAACGTACAGCAAATCGCACGGTTGAATTCCGTGGGTGGCCCGCCGGATAGCTGTCATCCGGTTCACTGTAGTAAGGGGTGTACTGATTGTTGCTGGGATGGGCTTGAAACTCGAGTGCGATTGCTTCTTTTCGGCAGTGGGATAAACCAGCCGGGCTGAGAAACTGAGGAAAGTGACAAGTACCAACCGTAGCTAGCTGTGATTGGGCAGATGCTATTAGTTGTTGCGACCGCGGATCGTCATTCCGATGAATCGGGTAGGTATCAGAATTTACGATGGAATTCATAGTAGGTACCAAGTTGATAGTTTCCTACCCTAAACTAGGTTTGTATATCCAGATAGGGCCGCGGCGAATATAACAGGAACTAAAAGATGAAAACGATCAGAGAATTCCCATGCAAGATAAAGGTATTAGAGGCAGGAATTTGGATTCCAATGAAGCGAGGCGATCGGCTTGCCGCTCGGATTTGGATGCCTGAGGATGCGGACTCGGACAATCCGGTACCTGCCCTATTGGAATATATACCTTATCGAAAACGAGACATGACTCGGGAGGGAGACGAGCCGAAACACAGCTACTTTGCCGGACATGGCTACGCCAGTGTCCGGGTGGATATGGCTGGTGCTGGCGATAGTTTTGGTGTGATGCGGGATGAGTATGCTCACCAAGAGCTTAGTGATGGGAAAGAGATTATTGCCTGGCTCGCCCGTCAGTCCTGGTGTAATGGAAAGGTCGGGATGTTTGGTATCTCCTGGGGAGGTTTTAATTCACTTCAGGTAGCGGCGCTTAGACCACCGGCATTAAAAGCTATTGTGACCTCGTGTTCGACTGACGATCGTTATGCAAACGATATGCACTACAGCGGTGGATGCCTCCTCAATGACAATCTGGATTGGGGCACAACTTTCTTTTCGATTTTGCCGTTGCCAGGCGACCCCGAGATCATGGGCGCTGGTTGGCGCAAAAATTGGAAAAAACGACTGGACGGTGTTCCTTGCCCAATCGAAAAGTGGATGAAACATCCAACGCGGGATGCTTATTGGCGCCACGGCTCAGTATGTGAAAACTACGATAACATTCGGTGCGCCGTTATGGCGGTCGGTGGGTGGCTAGACGGCTATACGGATGCGATTCCCAGGTTGTTAAAACACCTCCAAGTTCCACGGATGGGAATTATCGGTCCCCACGGTCATCAGTGGGGACAATCTCTCAGAGCCCCCGGCCCTGCGATCGGATTCCTGCAGGAAATGCTACGGTGGTGGGATTACTGGTTAAAGGAAATTGATACTGGCATTATGAAGGAGCCGATGCTCCGCGCCTACATGCAACAAGATGTACCGGCCGCACCTTGGTATGCAGACTGCCCCGGCCGTTGGGTTGGGGAAACGCAGTGGCCAAGTCCTCGTATCAGTGTCAAGAAATTGTATTTAAGTGAAGCTGGTCTGTCGTCAAAACCAACTCGAGATGTAGCGAAGGTTGCAGTCACGCCGCAGACATTGGGTTTAGCGGGTGGAGAATGGTGTCCTTACGGTACTGGAGGAGAAGGTCCAGAGTTTCCTGGTGATCAGCGATTTGATGATGGTGCGTCAATTTGTTTTGATGGTTCACCACTTCGATCTGATCTGGAAATTCTAGGCGCCACCAAGGTGACGTTGAATCTTTCAGTCGATCGCCCCACGGCATTTGTTTGTGTTCGCCTCAATGACGTAAAGCCCGATGGATCGTCCACTCGAGTAGCTTATGCTGTGATGAACCTCACTCATAGAAATGGTCACCATAGAACTCAGAAACTAATTCCTGGGCGGCAATACCGTGTGAATTTTCAACTAAGTGATGCAGCTTATTCGTTTATCCGTGGTCATAGATTGCGTATAGCGATCTCGACTACTTACTGGCCTATGATCTGGCCTTCCCCCGAACCCGTCGAACTAACACTTCATACGCAAAACAGTTCGATAGAGTTGCCCGTTAGACCCAGCCGAGGCGGGCCAAAGTTGACGCCTTTTCTTTCCGCGGAGGAGGGGTCGCCAATGCCGGCTACAATTTTGTCAGCAGGGGCTTCTGAAAATAGAGTTTCCCGTGATGTGTTGAGTGGCCGTGTAGAGGTGTTATCAGAGCGAGGTGGGGACAAAGTTGTGATTGAAGAACATGGTCTGGAAGTTGGCGGACGAAAGACTATCGAGCGAATGTCAATTACAGAAGGCGATCCTTTGAGCGCTGAGACTGAAATGACAGTGGGTAATCAGGTAAAAAGGGATGGATTTGATGTCGAAGTTAAGGCGCGTACCCACCTGACGTCGACAGAAGACGACTTCTTGTTAACTGCTGACTTGGACGTGTACGAGTCAAAAAGTCGGGTTCTATCAAAACGATGGTCGGTAGCAATTCCGCGGCGCGGAATTTGAGCCAAAACCACATCTAATCGAAATTAACAACTCACAAATAATGAGTATTTTTTTATTATGGATTACTACATTTTGTCTAGAGAGGCCTAAGAATTCATCTACTGGACAAGTTAGATAGTCAGAATTAGTATGAGTAATATATTAGCCAATGCAAACAAACGCAGCCTGGCTAATTTATTGCAACAGATTTACCGTTATACCTAAGGAGAATATATGAAGAACTTTGATGAAAAACGAAGAGAGTTTCTACAGGTAGCTTCTGCCCTTGGAATGAGTGCCGCACTGGGTGGCTACTCAATACAAACAAATGCAGAAGGACACCGTGTGCTAAATGCCCGGTCCCACCTTAAGCTGGCATCCCTTGATCCGGGTTACATGGTGGGAGGATCAGAAATCACAATCCAGTGGGCTTTGATGCCTAGACTCGCAAATTTTACTTTCGAGGGCGGCGCATTGGGATGGGCACCTTCTGATTTTGTATCTCATCTATCTCAACCCGATGGGAGTCATATTGACTATACCCTTAAACCCGGTTTGCAATGGTCGAACGGTTACGGCGAACTGACGTCAGACGATGTGAAATATTCGTTCGAGCGAATGCTCGAATCTGAATGGAAAGGCGACTGGTCTGCTTTAGATCATGTAGAAGTCAAGGATAAGTACAGCGGAACTTTGGTCCTCAATAAAGCATTTGCACCAATCTGGGCGCTAGCACTTTTGAGTGGGACAGGAACATTGGTATGTAAAAAAGCAACTGAGGAAGTTGGTGGCAAGTACACGGTCGACGTTCCAGCCACTTGTGGGCCATACGTGATGGATTGGATTCCTAAGCAGAAAGTCACGCTTACACACAATCCATTGTGGACAGGGCCCAAACCATATTTTGACAAGATCAATTACATCAGTATTGATGCACCTGAAGCCGCTGAGCTCGCTTACGAAGCCGGCGAAGTTGACTGTACAAAAATTTTGGCGAAAACACATGTGCGTTGGATGAAGTCGCCGCCACCTAATACAAAGCTACACGTCGTCGGTGCGCTGCAGTACATGTGGATGGGTATGAATGTAGATCACCCTAAGCTTAAGGATATTCGTGTGCGTCAAGCCATTCAGCACGCCGTGGACGTCGATTCAATCATTCAAGGTGCTTATGAAGGTGCGTCTATCCGATCGCACGGCATGGTTTGTCCCGGTCTACCAGGGCAGCGTAAAGAGTCTCCTGTTGATTACAATCCTGGGAAAGCCAAAGCTTTATTGTCTGAAGCAGGCGTATCTGGTTTATCGTTGGTGCTTAAAACGCTCAATGTACAAGAGCGGGTTTTGGCTGCGCAGATCATTCAAGCAAATCTGGGGGCAGTTGGAATCAGCGTTAAAGTTATTCCGCTGGATTCAGGTCCATTCTGGAATATGGGCCAGGAAAGCAAAGGTGATGAATGGAAAGACCTGCAGATCTGGTTGATGCGTTATGGCGGGAGTCCAGACCCTCACAGTATGGCACAGTGGTTTGTAAAGGATCAGGTTGGAATATGGAATTGGGAACGCTGGTCAGATCCTGAGTACGAAGATCTCTATATCAAAGGACAACTAGAGACTGATCCCGCTAAGCGTAGTGCAATCTATGTGCGCATGCAGGAAATCATGGAGAATACGGGCGCTTATGTCTGGATCGGACATGAACCTGAAGTGTTTGCACATCGATCAAACCTCGCGCCGATGTTTGCCCCATCCGGGGAAGAAGATTTTGCACGTTTTACCGCGGCCTAATTCACGCGGTAACCTTTAACAAGTTGAAGGCCGGGGTCGTATCGACCCTGGCCTTTTCTTTCCCGAGCGCTATTGCTCTTTCAGATCCGTAATGTTGGCATATCTGATTAAGCGGCTGTTGTTAGGCGTTGTGATCGTCTTTGCTGCGCTACTGACTGTATTTTGTTTGCTCCATCTAATGCCGGGGGATCCGGTTTCGATTGCGTTAGGAACACGAGCAACACCGGAAATACAGGCTCAGTATGCCGAGAAAATGCATCTAAATGATCCGTTAATCGTACAGTTCCTGATATTTGCGGGCCAGGCTTTAACGGGTGATCTTGGCAATGATGTCTTTTCAAACCGGGCGGTATCGGTCATGGTGTTCGAACAGCTTCCCTATACAGTCATCTTGGCACTATCGTCGATCACTTGGGCGATTCTTGTCGGAATCCCGTTGGGGTGCCTATCGGCGATCCGGCCGAACAGTTGGTTGGATAGAATTTTAGGACTCATCTCGGTTGGAACAATTGCGATTCCATCCTTTTTGGTTTCGATATGGGCCCTACTATTGTTCGCGATCACTCTAAGATGGCTCCCAGTGATTGGTGCCGGAGAGATTGGTGATCCATTGGATCAAGCTACCCACCTGATTCTTCCATCATTTGCTGTGGGTCTGGGTTGGGTAGGGTATATCGCCCGACTCGCTCGGGCATCTATGCTCGAAGTAATGAACGAAAACTACGTCCGAGCAGCGTGGGCGTTTGGATTGAAATCCAATACGGTCATCTATCGATACGCGCTCAAAGTAGCGGTTCTGCCAACCATAACTATGATTGGAATCGGCTTCGGACATCTTCTTTCAGGTACTGTATTCGCGGAGATCATTTTTGCGCGCCCTGGTATAGGGAAATTGATATTCGACATGGTCATGTCTAGAAATTTTCCGGTGGTTCAAGGAGCTGTCATGGTGACAGCTGCCATGTATGTCATCACGACCTTGGTGGCAGATTTAATGGTTGCTTGGCTTGATCCTCGCGTGCGGGAATCGCTTTGATCAAATAATGGGAACTACGCGATTGAACCCGTGGCGTGAAAAACTGCAGCTGTTCATGAGAAACGGTAAGGGGATGTTTGGGCTCGTGCTCGTCCTCATATTTTTTGCAAGTGCGTTGTTTGCGCCACAACTGGCGCCGCATGACCCATTTCAACTTAATATTCCAGCCAGAAACAGCGGACCCACAATCGATTATTTTGTTGGTACCGATCAGCTTGGGCGAGACACGTTTTCCCGAGTGCTCTATGGGGGCCGTGTTGCTTTGAAGATCGCCGCAATCGGTGTTTCGGTGTCTCTTCTGATCGGTCTAGTACTGGGAATGATCGCAGGCTACGGACCGCGATGGCTCGACAACGCATTGTTGTTGTTTTTTGACACAGTTCGTTCCTTTCCAACTATCGTTATGGCTCTTGCTGTTGTTGCTCTTACGGGACCAAGCCTCGGTATGGTTATGGTGATCGTTATCATCACGTCTATACCTGGTTACGGCCGACTTGCTCGTACGAGTACTCTGGCTTTGCGAAACGCTGATTTTATTACTGCCGAACAATCACTTGGAGCTGGACCAGTTCGTGTTCTGGCGGGACATATACTTCCAAATGTGATTGGTCCTCTTCTGATTTTGGCAGCGATGGATGTGCCTGTTGTCGTGACGATCGAAGCAGGACTTAGTTTTCTAGGACTTGGCGTTTTGCCACCGACGCCGAGCTGGGGATCGATACTCAACGAAGGGTATATGGTCATTCGCGATACACCCTGGCCGGTAATCGCCGGAGGGATTCCATTGGTCTTGACGACGCTCGGGTTTACATTTCTAGGCGAAGCACTACGAGA
>Ga0187833_10007043_pt1 | contig 10235 bp, 7 predicted proteins | sample ETNtaG_37_FD_167968 | JGI IMG/M metagenome (GOLD analysis project Ga0187833, IMG submission 167968) | Marine microbial and viral communities from oxygen minimum zone, Eastern Pacific Ocean - ETNP2014_SV_400_PacBio MetaG (Illumina Assembly) | ecosystem: Environmental > Aquatic > Marine > Hypoxic... | reverse complement strand
GTAGGGAAGACTTAGCTCATACACCATCCTTGATACATAAAGAAAGCAACAAAGAAATTAACAAAGAAGAAAATACGCAATTTTTAAAATTAATTAAAGATATTACTAGCAAAGGTTTTGTAAGAAGCAATTATGAAAAAAAACTAATTGATCTCAGCGATGTAAGAATTAATTTAAAAAGTAAAAAATAATTAAATTAATTTTTGTTTTCTTTAATAGTCTTTATATTTAGTTCTTTCAGTTGTTGATCCGTTGCCTCTAATGGAGCATTCATTAGCAGATCTTGGGCGTTTTGATTTAGCGGAAACAAGGTTATTTCTCTTATATTTTCCACATTCGCTAGTAACATTACCATCCTATCTATGCCTGGAGCCAATCCACCGTGTGGAGGAGCCCCATAAGATAACGCTTTGATCATTCCTCCAAATTTACTATCAACATCTTTTTTTAAATATCCAACTTTTGAAAATACTTTATAGAACATTTTTGGAAGATGATTTCTGATAGCCCCTGAGGACAATTCAATACCATTACATACCAAATCATATTGTTCTGCAAGAATTTTAAGAGGGTCTATTTTATCAAAATCCTTATAGCTTACTTTTGGCATAGAAAATGGATTATGACTAAAATCAATTTTTTTTTCTTCTTCGTTAAACTGATATAATGGATAATCTATAATCCAACAAAATCGAAATTGATTTTTTTGTATTAAATCTAAGTCTTCAGCTATTTTTTGTCTTGCTAGACCAGAAATTTTTTCAGCAATTTGTTTTTTCTCACAAGAAAAAAAAACAGTATCACCATCTTTAAGATTACATGCTTTAGCTATTTTGCTTATTCCGTTGTCAGAAAAAAATTTTGCAATAGGGCCTGCTCCTGTAAGTTTATCTTTAATTTTTATTATTGATAAATAAGCAAGTCCATTAGCACCTTCTTTTTTTGCCCATTCGTTTATACCATCGTAAAAACTTCTCGGTTTTTTTGAAGTATTAGGGGCAGGAATTGCTCTTACGATAGCACCTCTATTAATCTGTTTTTTGAATATATTCAATTTAATATCAACAGAGTTAAATATATCGGTGACATCTGAAATTTTTAAAGGATTTCTTAAATCTGGTTTGTCAGTTCCATATTGCAACATTGAATCATCAAAAGAAATTTTCTTGAATGGATAATCTGAAACTTTTTTTCCACATCCAAATTCACTGAACAATTCATAAAAGAGTGGTTCCATAGTTGAAAAAATATCTTCTTTTTCAACAAACGACATTTCTATATCTAATTGATAGTGTTCTCCTGGACTCCTGTCTGTCCTACCATCTTCATCTCTAAAACATGGTGCAATCTGAAAATATTTATCAAACCCAGCTATCATTATCATTTGTTTAAATTGTTGGGGAGCTTGTGGTAATGCAAAAAATTTTCCAGGATTTAATCTGCTTGGAACCAAAAAATCCCTAGCACCCTCTGGGCTAGATGCAGTTAAAATTGGTGTTTGAAATTCGTTAAATCCCATGTCGGTCATTTTTTTTCTAATAAAAGAAATTATTTTTGATCTTAAAATAATATTTTTATGAATTGTTTGTCTTCTGAGATCCAAAAATCTGTATTTTAGTCTTATATCTTCTGGATAATCCTGTTCTCCAAAAACTGGTATCGGTAATTCTTCGGCTTCAGATAAAATCTCTAACTCTTTAAACTCAACTTCTATTTTTCCTGTAGGTAAATCTTTATTGATTGTCTCTAAAGATCTTTTCAATACCTTTCCTGTTATAGAAATTACAGAATCAGGTTTAATTTTTTCTAAAATTTTAAAATTTGAATTTGTGGTCTCAATAACGCATTGCGTAATTCCATAGTGATCTCTAAGATCAATGAATAACAAGTTTCCATGATCCCTTTTTCTATGCACCCAGCCTGACAATTTTACAATAGTATTTTCATGACTTGGCCGAAGCTCTGAACAATTATGTGTTCTGTATTTGTGCAATTTTTACCTTATTTTTTTAATGCTTCTTTTATGGTTGCCAAATCAACAGGCTTACCTTTTGTTAAACTGAGTTTATCTACTTTATGAATAAATAAAAATATTTTTTCATATGATCGATCGATTCTTTTAATAATATATTCAATTAATTTTTTATCAATATTTATTTGCCTATCAGATAGATGTTTGATCAATAATGCATAAATTAAATTATCGTCAGGATTTTTAATTCCAATTATTAAACAATTTTTAATTCTTGAAACAAGATCAGGTAGTTTAAAATTAAATTTATTTAATGGCTCCAAGGAAGTTATCAGTAAATATTTATTTTCTTGTTCTATTATATTTAATACTGTGTATAACAAGTTTTCTGAAAAATTTTCATCTAAATCTTCAATAATTGCAGCTTGTTTAGTTTTAAAATTTTGAATCGTATCATCTGAAAATTTTCCAGAAAAAACTTTTATACAAGTAGTTTTTTTTTCAAAAATTGAAGCCAAGTGAGATTTGCCTGAAAATTTTTCCCCATATAAATTAATTGTCTTTTTAATCCATTTTGGCCAACAATTAATTAAATTATATGCTTCTTGATTGCTAGAAGATAAACAATAATCCTGATCCAAGTAATCTTTATTAAACTTAAAGTTAAATAGTATTTGATCTTTATTATTCATTTTATTATCCAAAAGCCTTCAGCGTTAACTATTTCGACACCATAAATAGAAAATTGTTTTATTAATCTATTAGGATTAGTATTGTAAATAATTTCATAGACTGTCTTGTTTAAATCAAATTTTTTGATTGAAAAAGAGTTTATATCATCAATTTTAGTTAGAATATTTTCAAATTTATAAATTTTATCTGGATTATTATTATTCAAAATTAAATTTATTGATAATTTAATAGAAGTGTTTATTTCATTAAAATCTTTCCATATATCATTTAAATGTACTTTTACTTTTTTAATTACAATTGCTATTGAATCTTCATCTTTAATATCTGCTTTATAAAAAATTAAGTTTGAATTTTTTTTATATTCTTGAAATTTAATTTTAGAAAAAAAATTTATTTTTTTGTTATCTAGATATATTAAGCTTAAAATATAATTTTCTGTATTATACTTTTTTGCAATCTCTGTTATATCTAAATTTTCCAAGTTTTCTTGAGAACTAATCAATTTTAAAGTTTCATCTATGTCTTCAAGCGGCATAATATAATTTATTAATCCACTTCGATCTTTATTGTTTAGCCAATATTTATAAAAAATATTATCATTAAAAAGGTGCAAATTCTCATGTTCAATAATAATGGGTAAGAACAAAGCTGATATTTGTTTTGGATTTGAATAAAATAAGTTTTTTTTCTCTAAAAAAAATTTTATTTTTTTTTTGTTAAAATACACATTAAAATTTGCATAGTATTTACTTTCTCTAAAAATTTCATTTTTAATTTTAAAATTTTCGACCAAAGTTTTTATTTCTTTCATATTAACATTTTTTAATTTTTTTATATCTGTAGAATTTAGAATTTGACTTAATAATCTATAAAATGCTATTTCAAATGCTTCATCAATAATCTTATTTCTTGAAAATTCCAAATTTATTTCTTTGGAGATTTCTAATTCTTTTATTGCTAATGTATGATTTGATGCTAAAGAACGATCCGATAAAATAAAAAATATAAATGTTAAAATAAAGATAATATTGAATATTTTTTTAATTATATTTGAAAAAGAGATAAACATTCTCTAATATTAGTTAAAAAAGAACGCTTTACCTATAAAAAAAGTGGAGAGAAGTCTTCAATTACCAATAAATTTGTAAAATATATATCTTGATTAATTAAAAAAAAAGTCTATTTCTGTTTTGGCATTTTCGGGACTGTCTGATCCGTGCACTGAATTTTTATCAATAGAAATTCCATAAAGTTTTCTAATTGTACCATCTTTTGCTTTTTTAGGGTCTGTATCTCCCATTAGTTCTCTGTTTTTTCGAATAGCATCATCACCATCTAAAATTATTGCAATTATTGGTCCAGAAGAAAGATAGGAACATAGTTTCTCATAAAATGGTTTTGTTTGGTGAACCTTATAAAATTTTTCAGCTTCTTCTTTAGATATTTGTATTTTTTTACTATCGACAATATTCAATTTATTATCTAGAAAAATTTTTTTTATTTTTGCCTCCAGTTCTCTTTCAACTGCATCTGGTTTGATAATTGACAATGTCCTTTCTAATGAATTGTTATTCATAATAATCCTCTATTAATTTATTGAGTAAACGAACTCCAAAACCCGTTGCACCCTTTGGATTTAGATTTGAAGCTTTTTTTGAAAATGCCATTCCAGCAATATCTAAATGTGCCCAAGGGGTTTTATTGATTATAAATCTTTGTAAAAATTGGGCAGCAGTAATAGACCCGGCACCGCCCGAATAATTAATATTTTGTACATCAGCAACAGTGGAATCCATTAGTCTATTATAATTTTCATTTAAAGGTAATCTCCAAACTTTTTCTCCAATCTTTTTGCTTATTCCAAAAATTTTATTTGACAATTCATCATTGTTGGAAAATAGTCCAGCGTGTTCTTCTCCCAAAGATATGATAATTGCTCCGGTAAGCGTGGCCAAATCAATTATAAATTTAGGTTTAAATTTTTTTTCTGTAAAACTAAGAGCATCGGACAACACTAATCTTCCTTCTGCATCAGTATTTAAAATTTCAATTGTTTTGCCAGAATAGGATTTTACAATGTCACCTGGTTTTTGAGCATTTCCACCTGGCATGTTTTCAACAAGTCCCACTACTCCAACTACATTTACTTTTGCTTTTCTTAAAGCCAAAGTTTTAAGTAATCCAACCACAACAGCAGAACCGGCCATATCATATTTCATTTCTTCCATAAATCTTGCAGGTTTTAAGGAAATTCCTCCCGTATCAAAACAAACTCCTTTTCCAACGAATGCCAAAGGTTTATCTTTTGATTTTTTATTTCCTCTCCATTCCATAGTTACCAAAAATGACTCATTGATGCTTCCTTGACCTACACCCAAAAGGGCATGCATTCCTAACTTTTTCATTTTTGACTCATTATAAATTTGAATTTTTAAACCTAATGAAGAAAATTTTTTTATAATTTCTACATATTTTTTTGGATACAAAATATTTGGAGGTTCAGAAACTAAATCTCTTGCTTGAAAAACTCCAGTTTCTATTGCTTTATATCTAAAGTAATTATTATTTAGCGAAGTTTTTTCAGAAGATACTATTTTTAACAAAAAATAAAAAATGTTTTTATTTTGTGTTTTATACTTATCAAAAGAATATGATTTTAAGCTAAATCCGTGAATGAAACGTAAAATTAAGTCTGTATTTTTTTTATAGAGTTTAAAAGACTTGATGCTGTCTGCATACAAATTTACTTTATCTAACTTGTTCGTTTTTATAAAAGAATAAAGGCTTGCTCCCAATTCTTCAAAATTATTTGAATCCAAATTCTCTTTTATTACAATAAATAAAACTTTATTTTTTTCTGAAATATCAAAACCTATTATTTTTTTTTTTATTTTTTTGAATTTTAAATTTTTCAAATAAACTTTAATTTTATTCAATATTTGAGCAGAAAAGATTCTGCTTTCTGTTCTAAAGTCAAAATTTTCATTAAGAAAAAAAGCTAACGTTTTTCCTTGTTTAAAATCAATTTTATTATCAAAAATAATAGTATTTTTCATATTTTCTTGTTACAGTTGAATTAAATTAACATATATAATAAATCATCCGTAATGAGAAATACAATTTATAGATATTTTTTTACGGAATTTATTTCTTTATTTGCGTTAATATTAATATCAACTTGTGTAATTGTTTGGATTGTTCAAGCTGTAAATTATTTAGATTTTGTTACTGAGGACGGACATGCATTTAGTGTTTATTTTACATATTCAGTTTTAAACATACCAAAAGTCATTGGCAGATTAGTTCCTTTAGTTTTTTTAATCAGTTTATTAACTACAATATTGCAATTTGAAAAAAATAACGAATTATTAGTTTTTTGGACATCTGGCTTAAATAAAATCAGACTCGTAAATTTTGTTATTATAATTTCAATTTTAATTACATTATTTCAATTATTATTATCACTTTCTATAAGTCCTTCATCTCTGAACTTTGCAAGATCAGTTTTAAAATCATCTAGCATAACTCTCTTTCCTTCTTTGGTAAAAGAAAAAAAATTTAATGATACGGTTAAAGGGTTAACTGTATTTGTTGAAAATAAAAAATCCAATGGAGAAATGTTAAATGTTTTCTTAAGAGATGATACTTCAGGTAATGCAAAATCGAAAACGATCATTGCCAAAAAAGGATATATTGAAACAAAAGGTGTAATGCCTTTTGTAAAAGTTGGTGTTTTAACTGAACAAAATTTTTTAGTTTTATTTGATGGAGTAATCCAGACAGAGAAAAAAAACAATAAAATTAATTTTTTAAACTTTTACAAAACAGAAATTAATCTAGCCTCATTTGAAAGCAAAACTACAACTTATCCAAAAATACAGGAAAATAATACTCTTAGTTTATTAAATTGTATTAGGCCATTTTTAGATGAGAGCAAAACTACTCTTTCAGAACAACAATGCAGTGCAAGGATAGATGATATTGCATCTGAACTGAATAGAAGATTTGGAATGCCTCTTTACATTCCCATCATATCAATAATTATTTGTTATTTGTTATCTTCAAGAAAAGAAAGTAAATATTATTATTTTCAAAAATATATTGTTTTTATAATAGCATTTACTATCCTGGTATTTGCAGAAATTATGGTTAGATACTCAGGAAACTCTGCTTTGGGTACAATCATTTATTATTCTTTGCCACCTTTATTAATATTATTGAATTACTTAAATTTAATTAGAATATTTAAATTTGAAAATCTAGATCAATAAAATGTTTAAATTTAATATATTTAAAAAATATTTTTTTGTTGAATACTCTAAAACTTTATTGAATGTTACTTTAATGTTTTTTGCCCTGGGAATTGTACTCAATATATTCGAAGAAGTTAATTTTTTTAAAGATCACGCGGTTGGATTTTTACTACCCGTAACTTTAACTTTTTTAAAGGTACCTTCAATGATATATAAACTTTTCCCATTTATTTTTTTGATCTCATCGATCATATTTTTTTTAAGATTTGTTCGGTCAGAAGAGATAATTGCTTTGAAGATAGCTGGCATATCAAATTTTAGAATTATAATCTTTCCAGCATTAATATCATTATTTTTTGGCATAATTATTGTAACTGGTGTAAATACGATAACTTCAGAACTTACACACAAATATTTGGATATAAAAAATCATTATACTAAAGATAATGATTATTTGGCTGCACTTACAGAAAATGGTATTTGGATAAAAGATAAAATCGACGGAAATACAAATATAGTTAGAGCAAAAAGATTAAGTAAAAACAGTTTGATAGGTGTTTCTATCTATAGGTTTGACAAAAACAATGATTCTCTATTAAGAATTGAAACACGTAAAGCTGATATCAGCAAACATAATTGGAAATTAAGTGATGCAACAGTTTATTATACTGATAGTAACAACATCTCTAGCTATTTTGCAGATTATTCTTTTGTAAGCCACTTTGAAATTAACAGCATAAAAAATATTTTTTCCAATTTGGATGCTATATCTTTTTGGGAACTGAGCAAATTAAAAGAAAATTACAAATATTTGGGCTATTCTACTAAAGAAATTGAAAGTGAATTTCAGAGAGCTTTGTCCTTTCCGTTTTTTTTAATGTCCATGACACTTCTTGCTGGGGCCATTGTAATGAATGTAAAGTATAGGGGAAATTATATGAGTTATGTCATTATTACTATCATTCTTTCGGTTATCATTTTTTATCTTAATGACCTATCTAGAGCACTGGGAGAAACGGAACAAATTTCTTTAATGATGTCTGTTTGGACCCCTTTAAGTATAATTCTGATTTTTAGTTCTATAGGAATGATTCATGTTAATGAAAAATAATAAAAATATATTTTTATATTTGATATTAATTTTTTTTTCTTTAATTCAAGGTTTAGCTGCTGACGAATTTGATATTACCGCATTAAATATAAAGTTATTTCAGGATAGTAAAAAAATTCAAGCAGAAGGCAATGTTCTTATTGTAGGACAAGATGGAATTACTATCGAAGCTGAAAATGCAACTTATGATAAGAAAGAAAATATTATAGATGCAAAAAAATCTGTCAAAATCACCGACACAAAAACAAATAATGTACTTACATCGGACAAAATTCAATATTTAAAAAACAAAGAGGAAATAGTAGCTGAAGGTAATGTTTTTTTTAAAGATGCGAAAACAAAAGATGAGCTTACATCGGACAAGATTCAATATTCAAAAAACATAGAAGAAATATTGGCTGAGGGCAATGTTTTTTTTAAAGGCAGTGAAGGAGTAACCATTAAGACTGAAGTCGCTACATATGACAAAAAAAATCAGATCATAAAATCTGACCAATCAACAAAAATGAATGATGGATACGGAAATTCAGTTTTATTAGATATGTTTAACTACTCTACAAAAAATAAAAGTTTAAGATCAAAGGGTTATATCAAAATGACTGATAAATATGAGAATAAATATTTTTTCGACGATATATTTATCGATGTTAAGAATAAAAGAATGGCAGGGTCAAATTTAAAATTGAAATTCAAAAAGGATACTTTTGGAAACATTGAAAATGACCCAAGATTAGTTGCTAATTCTGCGGTCATTACTGAGAATAAAAGTTATATTGAAGGAGGGGTTTTTACGACTTGTAAAAAAAGGGAAGATAAATGCCCACCATGGAAACTCGCGGCAGAAAAGATAATTCATGATAAGGAAAAACAAAAAATCAGTTATGAAAATGCAAAATTATACTTATATGGTTACCCTATATTTTATACTCCGAGATTTTTTCACCCTGATCCAACGGTAAAGAGACAATCTGGATTCTTAACACCGAGTATAACGAATTCTTCTTTGTTGGGAAATGGTATTAATTTACCTTATTATTTCGCTTTAGCAGAACATAAGGATGCAACATTAAATCCAAAAATTTATGCAGATGAAAATCCTATAATCCAAACAGAATATCGATATGTAACAAAATATAGTTACTCAATACTAGATGCAAGTTTTAACCAAGGTTATAAAAAAACCTCGGACAAAAAAACCAATGGAAGTAGAAATCATATCTTTGCAAGGTCTGATATTGATTTAGATCTCGAAATATTTGATGAAAGCAAACTTTCAATTAATTTTCAAAAAACGTCAAATGATACTTACCTTAAAGTTCACGACATTAATTCTAAAATAATGAAAAGTAACACGATGATGAATTCCTCAATGGTTGTGAATTTATCAAAAAATGATTCAAGTATGAATATAAATATGGATGTATATGAAGATCTAAGCAAAACTGATGAAAGATATGAATTTGTAGCGCCAAATTATAATTATCAAAATAAATTATCTATTTCTGAAGAGCTGGGAACACTCAACTTTCAGTCCAGAGGCTACTATAAAAACTACGAGACTAATAAAAAACAAACAAAATTAGTCAACGATTTTAATTGGAATTCGAATGATTATATTAGTAACTCTGGTATTATAACAAAGTTTGAAGGTAATTTTAAAAATTCAAATTATAAAGCAGAAAACACTTTTGATCATAAAAATGACAAAAATAATATTGAATTCGCGGGTGCAGTATCATTATTAAGTTCTCTGCCTCTAGAAAAACAGTCAGAAAATTATAAAAAAACTCTAACACCAAAACTAATGTTGAGGACAGCACCGGGCCATATGAGAAATATGAGTGACAATAGTTTGAAATTGGGAATGCCAAACCTGTATTCTTTAAATAAATTAGCCGCTATTGACGTAGTTGAGACAGGTACCAGTTTAACATTGGGAACAGATTATAATTATAAGGATAAAAATGATTTCGAGAAATTCAATTTGTCAGTGGGTCAAGTTTTTAGCTATGATGATAACGCTGATATGTCCAGACAAAGCACACTGAATGAAAAAACATCAGAATTGGTTGGTAATGTCAATTATTATCTAAATGAGTTTAGTAAAGTTGGTTATAAATTTTCACTAGATAACAATTACAGTACTCTAAATTATAATGAAATTTCAGGTATTTTTAAAATTAATAAATTAGTTACAAATTTTGAA
>Ga0187833_10007040_pt1 | contig 10239 bp, 7 predicted proteins | sample ETNtaG_37_FD_167968 | JGI IMG/M metagenome (GOLD analysis project Ga0187833, IMG submission 167968) | Marine microbial and viral communities from oxygen minimum zone, Eastern Pacific Ocean - ETNP2014_SV_400_PacBio MetaG (Illumina Assembly) | ecosystem: Environmental > Aquatic > Marine > Hypoxic... | reverse complement strand
GGTGTTCCCTGCATCCTTTCAGCCAACACGGGGCATCTGGATTTGATGACGGAGGATAATTGCTATCCTCTGTTCAAACAGTCACAACTGACCGATCAAAATCTCAAGGGGAAGGAGGATTGGGGGGAAAGCGATGTCGATGAACTAGTGGAGGTGCTTGAGAGAGTTTACCGCGACCGTGGTGAAGCGAACACGCGGGGTGAGCAAGGGGCCAGGTTCATGGGGGCTTGGACGTGGGAAAAAAGAGCTCGGCCATTTATTGAGCGGATACACGAGACCATTCAGAATCAATGAACGCGACAGTCGACCAGAATGGCCTCAGTTGGCTAGGACTGAACTGGCAGTTGAGCCTCTCCTCCGGTTGGGGCATCGCCGGCTTGAACATGGCGCACGCCATGGAACTCGATGGCCGCTTTAAGGCCGTGCCTCTCTATCCCAGTGCACAACTGAAATCAGTTCGGGATGAGTTAAAGGATTTTGTGACCAAGCTCTACCGCCGTGAGGAGGAGGTAGACAAACTGATGGGGGAGGAAGAAAAAGGACGGTTGATCTGTGACTTTCCCGTGATTCATTCCCTCGGGAATTTTTTTCACGAGAAGGGAATGCCTCGCCCTGATCGACTTGAATGCCGTGGCAACGCCAATTATTCGATCATATTTTTTGAGGATAACCTGCCCAACGAACACACCACCGAGAATGCCGGGCAGTTTGAAATCATCTTTGGGGGGTCAAGCTGGAATTCCCGGGTGCTCAAGGAACATGGCCTGGCCAATGTGGACACGTTTCTCCAGGGCGTTGACCTTGAGCTATTTTCTCCAGCGAGGAAACTGGACGACGAGAAGTTCGTCATTTTCTCGGGAGGCAAACTTGAGTACCGAAAAGGTCAGGACATCGTAGTGGCGGCATTCCGTGAGTTTGCCAAGACCCACCCGGATGCCATTTTGGCGGTGACGTGGAACAATCCATGGCCGGAATCCATGACCAGCATTGTATCTAGCGGTTTGGTCTATGGTGTGCCCGAGAAAACAAGCGATGGGACGCAGGGTTTTCCGGAGTGGGCGGGGACCAACGGCATTTCCCCGGAGCAGTTTCACGATTGCGGCCTGGTGCCCAACCACCTGATGCCGAAGCTGTTTTCACAGGTGGATGTGGCGGTGTTTCCGAACCGCTGCGAGGGCGGCACCAACCTGGTGGCGATGGAGGCTATGGCCAGTGGTATTCCCTGCATCCTCTCCGCCAACACGGGCCACCTCGACCTGATCGAGGATGATAACTGCTATCCACTGCAGCAGCAGGGGGAGATCACGCCCAAGGCCGGTTTCGCTGGCACGAAAGACTGGGGCGAATCGGACGTGGCCGAGGTGGTGGAATGCTTCGAGCGGGTTTACACCGACCGCGCCGAGGCGCGACGCCGGGGCGACCGGGCTACCAATTTCATGCAGGATTGGTCGTGGGAGAAACGGACAGGCTATCTGATGAATCGAATTACTCAATGAAACCAGAATTGAATTTCCAGACCCGGAGCGAGTTTCCGGCTTTTTTGAACGAGTGTGGGTTGACAGGAACCGGTGCTGAGATCGGGGTTCAAGAGGGCATTTATTCAGAGTGTATTTTGCAGAATTGGAAAGGCAAAACCTTGTTTTCAGTTGATGCTTGGAAAAACTTTGATGCCGGCGAGTATATCGATATCTCCAATCGAAATGACGATGAACACATCCTTCTTTATGTGAATACCACACTTCGGTTGAGGTCCTTTGGTGAGCGTTCCATCGTTTGGCGGATGACCTCCGAACAGGCGGCGTTTGCTATGCCGGATAACACATTGGATTTCTGTTACATCGACGCGGATCACCGCTATGAAGCCGCCAAACAAGACATTGAGTTGTGGCTTCCCAAAGTGAAGTCGGGAGGGATCATATGCGGCCACGATTACGTGCCGGATGGCAATTTATATAACCAAGCTGACGGCTCATTGATTGGCTTGTTCGGCGTGCAAAGAGCGGTGAAGGAATTTGCTACTCGCCATAATTGGGATGTTCACGTGACCGAATTGGAGGATTGGCCCTCCTGGTTTGCATTCAAAACGTGATTCTGGTCGCCGCTTGGTCTTGTCATTTTGGGTGTCTATGGTGAGCATCCGCCTCGGTTGGTCCCGAGGTCATGGCGGCGTTGATTTCCCCGGATTTGTTGAAACGGCTCGAGCAGTTGCAATTGCTCGCCCGTCGCCGTTCGAAGAGCACTGCCAAGGGCGAGCGCCGTAGCGGCGCGCGTGGGCAGTCGGTCGAGTTCGCCGATTACCGCAACTACGTTCCTGGGGACGACCTGCGCCGGATCGACTGGAACATCTACGGCCGGCTCGACCGGCTCTTCCTTAAGCTCTACGAGGAGGAGCGAGAGCTGCCGGTCACCATTTTTCTCGATGCCAGCGAGTCGATGTCGTTTGGCCAGGCGCCCAAGTTCGACTTCGCCCGGCAAGTCGCCGCCGCTGTTGGCTACGTGGCGTTATGTGGGTTCGACCGCGTTACTGTCGAGCCGTTCCCGCTGGGCGACGACCAGGCGAGCCTCGCCGGCGAGCTGCGACAGGTGCGCGGCCGCAAGTCGTCAATTCGTTTTTTTGAAAACCTGGCCAAGCTCAAGGCCGGTGGCGCGGCGGACCTCAACCAGGCGCTGCGGCGCGGCGCGATGAAGCATCGCGCGCCCGGCGTGTCGGTCATCATCAGCGATTTTCTCGACCCGGCCGGGTACGAGGAGGGACTCAAGTCGCTCACCCATCGCGGCTCGGAGATTCACGCCGTGCAAATCCTTTCACCAGAGGAGCTCGAGCCGACGGTCTACGGCGACCTGAAGGTGATCGACTCCGAGACTGGCGCCGAGCAGGAGGTCACCTTTGGAAAATACCGCCTCAAGGCTTACCGCGCCGCGGTGCAAAACTACTGCCAGCGGCTGCGGGAGTTTTGCCGCGCACGCGGCATTCGCCACCAGTTGGCGCGCTCCGACACCCCGATTGACGATCTGTTGCTCAAGGCCATGCGAACCGGGGGCATGTGGCGATGAACTTTCTCACGCCCGAGGCACTTGCGTTCGCGGCCACGCTGCCGGTCGTCGTTGTTTTTTACCTGCTCAAGCGCCGGCGGGTGGCACGCCTGGTCTCAAGCACTGTCCTGTGGAAGCGATTCCTCAACGAGACACAGGCCAGTTCACCGTTCCAGAAACTCCGCCACAACTGGCTGCTGGTCATTCAGCTCATCCTGCTTGCGTTGGCCGTGTTCGCGCTGACTCGCCCGTACTTTGCGGGCAAACTGGAGGGCGGCCGGTTCATCGTTGCCATTCTCGATGTGTCGGCGTCGATGCAGGCGACCGATATTTCGCCCAACCGGCTTGATCAGGCGAAGGCCGGCTTGGCCAAGCTCATCGACTCGATGTACGACAACGACCGTATGGTGCTGCTGCTCGCTGGCGCGGTGACCGAGGTGCGCCAGTCGCCGACCAGCGCCAAGCCGGCGCTGCGCTCCGCGCTTGGCCAAGCGCGGGCGACCGACTCGCCAACCCGCCTGCTCGACGCGATCAAGCTTGCCCAAAACCTGACGCGCAACCGTGCCAAGACCGAGGTGCACCTGTTCAGTGATGGTGCTTCGCCGGACTTGGACGAGTTCGAGTTACAGGACTTGAACCTGGCCTATCACCGCGTGGGTGAGGACGGCGATAATCTTGGCATCGTGTCACTCGAGGTGCGGCCGCACCCGGAGCAGGTCGGGCAGCAGGCGGTCTTTGCGACCGTGGCCAACGCCTCGACCAACCCGCTCGCGAGCGACGTGTCGCTGTTTTTCGGCGACCGGCTTGTTGGCAACCGGCGTGTGAGCGTCGGTGCGACCAACACGGCATCGCTCGTCTTCGTCGCCAGCTTAGGCACCAATGGCGTCTTCCGGTTGCAGCTCAAAAACAGCGATGTGTTCGCTGTGGACAATACCGCCTCGGTACTCAGTCTCGCCCGGCGCGACACCCGCGCGTTGCTGGTCACGAAGGGCAACCAGTTTCTCGAACGGGCGCTGCGCAGCGTGCCCAAACTCGACCTCGCTGTGGCGGCCAGCCTCGCCGATCCGGAGCCGCCAGTCGATTTCGTCGTGCTCGACGATGTCGTGCCCAGCGTCTGGCCAAGCGGCAACGTTCTGGCGATCCACACGCAGTCGACCAACTGGTTCCAGCCCAGCGGGTTGATCGACGGTCCGCCGATTGTGGACTGGAAAAGCACCCATCCGCTGCTGCGCTTTGTCAACTTCGACAACGTGCAAGTGGCCAAGGTACTCGCCGCCAAGCCGCCACCGTGGCTCACGCCGCTCGTCGAGTCGCCGTCCACGCCGCTTCTTGCGGCGGGCGAAAACAACGGCCAGCGTGCCGTGTGGATCGGCTTCAACCCACTCGACAGCACGTGGCCGCTCCGTGTCTCGTTTCCCATTTTCATCGCCAACGCCGCCGCCTGGCTCAACCCCGATGCCCGCACCTCCATCCGCGTTGGCGAGCCGTTTCACGTGCGCCTGGCCAACGCGGAAAAGCCGGTGACCGTTGGGTTGCCGGACGGCTCGACGCGGGAAATCCGGACCACAGCCAGCGGTGAGTTGATCTTTGGCGACACGTTTCAGCAGGGCGTTTACTCGGCGACCGTCGGGACGAACACGCTGCAGTTTTGCGTGAACCTGCTCGACCGTGATGAGAGCCTCATCCGTTCACGCGAGTCACTGCAAATGGGCGGGTACGGCACGGTTGAGGCGTCTGTGCCGGTGAGTGCCGACAAGGAGGCGTGGCGCTGGATCGCGATGCTGTGCCTCGGGTTCATCCTGTTCGAGTGGTGGTTTTACCATCGGCGCACTGCATGACCACCCGGCTGCAAACGGCGTGGCTCATCAGCGTTGCGCTGTTCTCGGGTTGCTCGCCCGGCGGCGACTCGGTCACGGTTTACACCTCGCAGGATCAGGTTTACGCCGAGCCAATTTTGCAGCGGTTCCAGCGGGAGACAGGCGTTCGCGTGCGGACCGTTTACGACAGCGAAGCCGTCAAGACAGTCGGCTTGGTCAACCGCTTGATCGCCGAAAAAAGCCATCCGCGCTGCGATCTGTTCTGGAACAACGAGGCGTTTCGCACGCACCAACTCGCCGCGCGCGGTGTGCTTGCCACGGATGAGCCGATCGAGTCGTTTGGCATGCGGACGCGGCAGTGGGTCTGGAATACGAACCAGCTTGGGCGCGCGGAGCTGCCGCCGAGCCTGGCCGCGCTGACCAACGCGCAGTGGCGCGGCAGGATGGTGATTGCGCTGCCGCTGTTCGGCTCGACGGCAACGCATTTTCAGGTGCTGCGCCAGCGCTGGGGCGAGGCGCGGTGGCAGGCGTGGTGCCGCGCGTTGTTGGCCAATGGCGTGATGACGGTCGATGGCAACTCGGTGGTCGTGCAACTCGTCGGCCGTGGCGAGTTCGCGCTTGGCCTGAGCGACTCCGACGACGTCCGGGCCGGCCTTCGCAACGGCCTGCCGATCGCCGGCCAGCCGCTTGGCGCGGACGGCTTGGTCATTCGCAACACGCTGGGCCACGTTCGCGCTGCGCCGCATCCCGGCTTGGCCAGGCGCTTGGCCAAGTTTCTGCAATCGCCGACGGTGCGGACCGCGCTCGCTGAAGCCGGCGCGATCGATCCCGGCGTAACGCCTCCGGCCGCCGAGGTCGCTTGGCCAAGCTTGGTCGAGGCCAACGAGCGGGCGGTGGGCGAACTGCAATCCATCTTCCTCGACTGACATGAGCTGGGGTCTGTTGCTCAACAGTTTGACGTTGGCCGTGCCGGTGGCGCTGGGCGCGGTGACGGCGGGTTGGCTCGTTGCGTTGTTCATCGCCACGTCGCGTGGGGGAGTGCGCTGGGTGGCACTGGCCGGGGCAGTTGTCTCGTTGGCGTTGCCGCCATTTTTGGTCGTCAACGCTTGGCTTGGCCTGCTGGGCCATGTCGGCGTGCTGAAACCGTGGCTGCCGCTCGACATCTATTCGCACGGCGGTGCAGCGTGGGTGCTGACGCTGATGTTTTGGCCGCTGCCATGCCTGATGTGCCTCGGCGCGCTTAAGCGGTTGACGGCGGAGATGCTCGACGCCGAGCCGGGTCTGGATGGCTGGCCGCTCGCGCGCTCGCTGCTGCTGCCGATAACGCTGCCCGCGGCGTTGCAGTCCGGGCTGATCGTGTTCGCGCTGGCGTTCAACAACATCGCGGTGCCGGCGATCCTGCAGGTGAAGGTTTTCCCGGCACAGTTTTGGGTGCAGTTCAGCACAAGCTATAATTTTGCGTTGGCGTGGCAATACGGCTGGGTGCTGGCGGCGCTGCCGCTGGGATTGTTGTTATTGCTGCGGGGCAGGGCGATTGCCTGGCCGTGGGAGAGCCCGGGCGTTCCGGCGGAGGTGTTGCGCGACCGACTTGGCCAAGCGCTGTCCGGCACGGTGGCGGCCGTCGCCGTGGTGTTCGTTGGGTTGTCGGTTCTCCTGCCACTTGGCCATTTGCTGTTCGATGCGCGAACGTGGACGGATATTTTGGACGCGGTCCGGGCCGGGAAGCAGGCGGTTTGGAATTCGTTTTGGTACTCGGCGATGACGGCTACGTTGGTCTCGGCGTTGGGCTTTGTGGCGGTTCGCTGGACCGGCCTGCGTCTGGCCTGGCTGCTTTTCTTTTTGCCGGGCGTGCTGCTGGGGGTGGTGCTGATTTTTCTGCTCAACCGGCCCGGTTTGGGCTGGCTGTACAGCGGCCCGGGCATCGTGCTGCTGGCGCTTGGCCTGCGGTACTTCGCGCTGGGCTGGGAGGGGATGCGCTTGGCCAAGGCGTCGATGGATGCCGACCTGCAAACCGTCACCCACCTCGCCGGTCTGCCGTGGTGGCAGCGGTGGTGGCACCTGTTTTTGCCGCAGGCGGGCCCGGCGTTGGCAGCGATGTGGTACGTAGTCTATCTGCTGTGCCTGTGGGACACGGAGACGCTGGTGCTCGTCGTGCCGCCGGGCGGCGAGACACTGGCGCTGCGGGTGTTCAACCTGCTGCACTACGGCCATCACGCGCAGGTGAACGCCCTCTGCCTGATCCTGCTGCTACTGGCCATCCTGCCACTTGCCGCCCGGGCTTTGTTTCGTTTGTTCGAAAAAAAACCGGCCCACGATTGAGCGGGCCGGTTGGCGAAAGTCGATAGCCTGATTTATTTGGAGGCAATGCAGTAGAGGGTCTCCTTTCCACGGAGGAACATCTGGTTGCCAACGACGGCCGGCGAGCAGTCAAATTTCTCATCCAATTCGTTGGTTGCCAGCACCTCCAGCGTGGCACTGTCCTTGAGCACGGATACGGTGCCGTTGCGGCCGGCGATGTAAACCCGGCCGCCGGCGCTCACCGGCGAGGCGTAAACACCACTGACGCCGTCGAGCCGTTCGCCCTCGACCAGCAGCTTGCCGCTTTTGGTGTCGCGTACGGAGAGAATGCCGTTGTTGCCGGACAGGTACCAGATGCGGCCGTTGCTCAGCAGCGGCGATGGGGTGTAAGGTGTTCCTCGGTTGGCGGTCCATATGACCGATTTGCTGTCGGTCAGATCGCCGCTGCCGCCAAGCTTGATCGCCGCCACGTGCGACCCTCGAAAGCCACTCATGGCGTAGGCGAAGTTCTCATCTACAACAACTGAGGGGATGGCATTGGAGGTTTGTCCGCTGCATTGCCAAAGCAGTTTGCCGTCGCTCAGTTGATAGCTGCGAACCGCCCGGGTGCCGTTGACGATCACCTGTGTGACCCCGTCGTGCGTAGTGACGACCGGTGTGCACCAGCCGGAAGCTTCGTTGCGATCGGTTTTCCACTTCAACGTGCCGGTCTTTTTGTCGAGCGCGTAGAGGGCCGAGTCGCCCTCGTGATCCCACAGCAACACCACCGTGTCACCGTGAAGAGCGGGGGAGGTGCCTTCGCCGAAGCTGTTGCGCATGCGCATATCGCCAAAATCCTTCTTCCACTGGAGTTTGCCCTTCATGTCGTAGCAGTAAAGGCCGCGGGAGCCGAAGCTGACGATGGTGTGCTCGCCATCGGTCACTGGGGATCCGGAGGCATAACCGTGATCGCGATGATGTCCTTCGTGCGGCACCTGTGTAGCGGCAACGCGCCGCCAATTCTCCTTTCCGGTATTTCTATCGATGGAAATCAACACGAAACGATATTCCTCGGTGGGCTTGCTGCCGCCGCCGAAACCGCCGCGTCCCCTGCTGGAGCGTCCACTACGGCTGCTGCGTTCGCTGCCACGTTCGCTACTGCGTCCTCTGCTGAATTGCTGACGTAATTCGTCGCGCATTGCATCACGCTCAGCATCATTCAACTCACCGTCGCCGTCCTTGTCGAAACGCTTGATAAACTCCTCACGATTGAATGAGCTGCCACCGAAGCCGGATCGGCCGCCCCGTTCACTACTGCGCTCACCACCGCGTCCGCTGCGTTCCCCATCGCGCGAGCCACGATCACCATCCGGTCTTGGCCGGTCTCCACCGCGTGAGCCCCGTTCGCCTCGGTCTCGACCCTCTGGGCGTTCGCTGCCCGGTCGTTGCCCTCGCTCGCGTGATTCGCCACCGGCTGCTGCTGCCACTTTCTTGCCGGTTTTTTCGGCTGTGAGGACAAAAACTTGGTCGCCCCAGATCACCGGCGTTGAGTTGCCAGAGCCGGGCAGCTTGATTTTCCACTGAACGTTTTTGCTTTCGGAAAACTCAGTTGGCGGATTACCGCCTGGGGCCATGCCGTTCGCCGCCGGGCCACGCCAAGTCGGCCAGTTTTCCGAGGATGCCGTGACAGTCAGCGCCCATGCCAAGCCGCCCAGCCCGAGTTTGGTGAGTTGAATCGATTTCATGATTATCCGAGTTGAACAGGACGTAAGACTTAGCCAGGCGGTGAAAGGTTTCAATTATTTTTACATGGCTACTGCATTTTTTTCGCGGGGGACACACTCATCAGGACACCGGCCACCTTCTCGAGAAGGAATTTTGTTTGTTTCTTTTCTTTGCGGCTTCGCGTGAGGTTTGGTGGCGGAGTCGGGGTATGGCTTGTGCGGTCCGGACTCTGCACCCACACTGCCGCCGTGAATATTCACTGGGTTGACGCGACGCTTCTCTGCGGCTACCTGCTCGGCATGGTCGTGTTCGGAATGTGGATGGGCCGCGGCACCCGCAGCTCCGCTGAGTTCATGGTCGGGGGGCGCAGTATGCCGTGGTGGGCCGTGATGTGTTCGATCGTTGCGACCGAAACCAGCACGATCACTTTCCTGAGTGTGCCCGGTGTGGCCTACACTGGGGACTTGGCCTTTCTGCAACTGCCGCTTGGCTACATCCTCGGCCGGTGGATCGTGTCTTCAACACTGCTGCCTCGGTACTTTGCCGGCGAATTGTTCACGGCCTACGAAGTTCTCGACCGGCACTTCGGAAGCGTTGTGAAGCACGCCGCGAGCCTGTTGTTTATCATCACTCGCACTCTCGGCGATGGCTTCCGGTTGTTCCTTGGCGCGATCGTGTTGCAGCATGTTGCCAACATCGACATGAACAGTGCGATCATCGCCCTCGGTGTCGCAACAATCGTTTACACTTTCGCCGGTGGCATCCGCGCGGTGATCTGGACCGACTTTATCCAGTTCGTGGTGTACATGCTCGGCGCTGCGATCGCGTTCTGGATTCTGCTCGGTTCGATCGAGGGAGGCTGGGGCGCTGTCACCGAGTTGGCCCATGCCGCGCCGGACGGTGACAAGCTGCGAATCTTTCACTTCGATTTCGACCTGACTAATACGTACCTGTTCTGGGCCGGGTTGATCGGTGGCGGCGTGCTGGCGATTGGCACCCATGGCGTCGATCAGTTGATGGTGCAGCGCTATCTGAGCGCCCGCAGCCAAGGTGAAGCGGCATTGGCCCTTCGTCTGAGCGGGTTTGTGGTGCTGCTGCAGTTCGCGTTCTTCCTGCTGATCGGCACCGCGCTTTTCGCTTACTACAGCCAGAATCCGCCGGCCGAGCCGTTCCTCAAGAGCGACCGGGTTTTCGCGACGTTCATCGTCGACAAGATGCCGGTCGGCGTGCTCGGTGTTGTGCTTGGCGCGTTGTTTTCCGCGGCGATGTCGACCCTGTCGAGTTCGCTCAACTCCAGCGCCACGGTGCTGGTCAATGACATCCTGAAAACAGACAGTGACAGCAGTCGGCTGCGCTTGGCCAAGTGGCTGACGGTTGCATTCGGTGT
>Ga0187833_10007039_pt1 | contig 10240 bp, 10 predicted proteins | sample ETNtaG_37_FD_167968 | JGI IMG/M metagenome (GOLD analysis project Ga0187833, IMG submission 167968) | Marine microbial and viral communities from oxygen minimum zone, Eastern Pacific Ocean - ETNP2014_SV_400_PacBio MetaG (Illumina Assembly) | ecosystem: Environmental > Aquatic > Marine > Hypoxic... | reverse complement strand
AAGGATAAAGATTATGTCATACCAATGGGTTAACAATAAAGTTTTGGATTCACTTGATATTCAGGGTATTAACAATGAATTAATATTTAGTACTGAAACGGAAAAAGCAATTGTACAAATTGTTGACAATGATATAGAATCAGTTAAGTACGAATATAATAATCAGTCATTTCTAATTGATAAAAAGGGAAGGCATCATATTGTTGTTGGGAAAGGAAACGCGCAAAGAAATGTCTACCATTATTTAAAACCCGGTGGACCAGCGCCGACGATGAGACTCGGAATTACGAAACACATCGGCGAAGGAACATGGTCAAGCCTGCCGCATGATTTCGAACTCAATACAGAACCGGGATTTGAAGAAGTATTTTTCTACCTATTAAAGGGTACAACACAAAAAGCTATTCAAAGAGGAAAAGGTGTTTGGCACACAAATGAGTCTGTTGATGGCGCATGGGTGGTAGATGACAGAACGTTTGGTACAGTTCCCATGGGTTACCATCCCGTGGTTGGTGAACCTGGTGTCCACGTGTCTTATATTTGGGTGTACTTGTGTAAAAAACCGGAATGGGAAAAAATTTAATAGAGAATGGGAAGGAACAAATGATTACCCTAAAAAATAAAGTTGCAGTTGTCACGGGATCAGGTAGTGGAATTGGTGCTGGAGTGGCTAAAAAGTTTTTTGATTTAGGATCAAATTTGATTTTGATTGGTAAAACAGAAAAGAATGTTAAGAAAATGGCTAAAGAGTTAAACGATGATAATAGAATAGATTATTATGCCTGTGATGTTAATGATGAAGAAAAATTGAATGAAGTAAAAGATGTAATCCTCAATAAAAAAGGAAGGATAGATATACTGGTTACTTGTGCTGCCGCGCCTGGTTCTTCGGGAAAGTTGGAAGAAACCAGTTTTACCGAATGGCGTTCTGTATTAAGTACCGATTTGGATGGTGTTTTCTTGAGTTGCAAAGTGTTTGGCGGTGTCATGAAACAGAATGGCTATGGCAGAATTGTAAATCTTACCAGTTTCCATAATATAGCCACCTACCCGGAAAGGGTGGTCTATAATGCAGCCAAGAGTGGAGTGGAAGGTATTAGCAGAGGACTTGCTGTTGAGTGGGCGGCATTCGGTATAACAGTTAACACTGTAGCACCGGGTCCCATAAGAACACCACGAACATCGGGATTTCTAGCGCAATCCCCAGATGTTGAACAAGGTATGCTTGGCAGAACGCCAAATGTAAGGCTTGGTGAAACAGATGATGTAGCAAATTTGATTGCATTCCTGGTGTCCGAGGAAGCTCAACATATTAATGGTCAACAGATAGTGATTGATGGTGGATGGACAAAGTCTGCATGGTGGGGGGATCATACGAAAAGAAAATGAAAAATATTCAATTTGACTTCAAAGATAAAGTAATTGTAATTACGGGAGGTGAAGGAGCCATAGGATCTGCCTTGGCTGATGCATTTCTTGATGCAGGGGCAATTGTCTGTACAGCTTCACGCACAAAAGATGAAAAGCATATTTCAGATCGTGAGTTTGTTCAAATGGATGTCAGTTCATCAGATTCGGTACAAGTTGCCATTGATCATATTACTAAACAATATAAAAAGATAGATATCCTAATTACAGCTGCGGGTATCCAGATTCGTAAGCCTGCGTTGGAATTTGAAGTTGATGAATGGGACCAAGTTATCAAAACAAATTTATATGGTGGTTTTTTTGCGGCTCAAAATGTTGCTAAGATCATGATGGAAAATAAATTTGGCCGCATAATATTCATATCATCATTAACGTCAGAAATTGGATTGCCCAACATGGTGCCCTATGTTGCAAGTCGTGGTGGTATAAAACAGTTAGCTAAAGCATTAGCAGTTGAGTGGGCTTCCAATGGTATAACAGTCAATTGTGTAGGCCCTGGACGCATAAAAACACCAATGACTCAGGATATTTTTTCTGATCCGGTTGCTTTAAAAGGTTTTCTACGTTTGATTCCCCAGAATCGCGCTGGTATACCAGCTGATATTGTTGGTGCAGCGTTGTTTCTAGCTTCTGACGAGGCTGGCTATATTACAGGACAGTCAATATACGTTGATGGTGGCTGGCTGGCTGGCGGTGGTAACTGTAAAGTATAGTGATTAATCGAAATGAGTATGAGAAATAGTGTTAAGATAATAACTCAATAAACAAAGTGTTAAAGTTGTTAAAATACTCAAAAAAGCTAACACTATTTCGTTTTATTTGATGAAAGTTAATAACATGAATGTAAAGTTTATAGCTGAGGCTTCTTCAAACCATGCGAGAAATCAGAACCGTGCTTTGGCATTTGTTGATAAGTCAGCGATGTTAGGTTGCAGTGCAGTTAAGTTTCAATTGTTTAGAATCGAAGATCTGTTCTCGCCCGAGGCCTTGGTGAGTAAACCTGAGCTTCTCAAACGAAAAAACTGGGAGCTTCCATTGGAGTTCCTGCCTGCATTAGCCGAACGTTGTCGAGTAAATAATATCCAGTTTAGCTGTACTCCTTTTTACCTTAAAGCGGTTGAAGAGTTAGAGCATTATGTGGATTTTTTTAAGATTTCTTCATATGAATTGTTGTGGGATGATCTTCTTGCTGCTTGTGCAAGCACCGGAAAGCCTGTAATCTTGTCGACCGGTATGGCAACGATGGATGAGACTATCCATGCTGTACGAGTGTTGCGTGATAATGGATGTCACGAACCAACACTTTTACATTGTACATCATCCTATCCGACGCTTCCTCATGAAGCGAATCTTGCAGCTATTGAAACACTTCGAAAACACACAGGATGTAAAGTTGGATGGTCTGATCATACAGTTCAGCCAGGAGTAATACACAGGGCTATTCATCGATGGGGTGCAGAAGTTATCGAGTTTCATCTTGATCTTGATCGTAAAGGCGAAGAGTATGAGATAGGGCATTGCTGGCTACCTTATCAAATCAAACCGGTAATTGATCAAATAAGGGAAGGTTTTATTGCAGATGGTTCTAGTGTTAAAAAATCTGTTGCATCAGAGTTGGAAGAGCGCTTATGGCGAGCAGCTCCCGAAGATGGCCTCAGACCGATAAAAGAAATTAGATCTAAGATTTAATGCTGGGCTTTAATAGAGAGTCATTGATTAACACAGCTATTTATTCTTAATAATTACTGACAATATAATATAGATATTTTTAAGCAATTATGTCTGAACTAACATTCATTCAAGTGTAAATAGAAAGGACTGCCTGTTACACCATTAAACATTGTAAGCCGTCTATTAGCAAGATACCTGGAATACTCAATGACATTAATGTAGATCTCATTAATATCAATATCATCTTTGCAATGTCACACCATACACCCGTAGTGTTTTATTATAACGCAGATTTATACGGCCGTTATACCCAAATCAGACAGACACTATCAGGTTATATTACCTTTTCTTTTAAAAGATACAAAAACAACCATTTAAGTCGGATCCCTCATCATAAAATATTTGTGGAAAAACCTGCATTATCCATTGAGAAGTTTTATGGTCCATTAATATGTTATTGAATGGAAAATTAGTTGCCATAATTCAGGCTAGAATGGGCTCATCTCGCCTTCCCGGAAAAGTTATCAAACCTTTACAGGGCAAGCCCATGTTGTGGCATATTATTAATCGCTTAAAAAGTGTAGGGACTATCGATGAGGTAATTATTGCTACCAGTGATTTAACTATCGATGATCAAGTGGCAAGCAAGGCTTTCTGTTATAAGATTCCATGCTTCCGAGGATCCGAAGTGAATGTGCTAAATCGATTTTTTAATGCTGCAAAAAAACATCATGGAAAACATTTAATTAGAATCACAGGCGATTGTCCACTTATAGACCCTACTACTATTGAGAAATTGATCAATTTTTACAATTCCAATAGCTTTGAATATTGTAGTGTGGCCTGTGGTGCAGGAGTTGCAGGAAAGGTGGTAAATAAACGTTATCCTGATGGTCTTGATGCGGAAATATTTTCATTTAATGTACTCAATATAGCTGAAAATGAAGCTATATCAAAACTACACTTAGAGCATGTAACTCCTTTTATATGGCAGCAGCCTGATCGTTTCAATCTGGGGTTACTTTTCCCTGAAAAGGAAGATTATTCTCAATATCGTTGGACAGTTGATAAAGAAAAGGATTTTGAATTTATTGAATGGATTTATGATAAACTATATCCTCAGAATAATTTATTCTCAATGAAAGACGTAATAAAATTGTTATCAGAGAATCCAGATAGAGCCAATATCAATATGCATTTATTAGGAAAAGAAGGGTATGAAGAATTCTGGAAATAAGATTATGGTAAATGGCACCGGGCAGCAGTTTTATAAAAAAGCCAAAAAACTCATCCCCGGTGGCACTCAATTACTTTCCAAACGTCCGGAAATGTTTGCTCCGGATGTATGGCCCGCATATTACTCCAAAGCCAAAGGTTGCAGAGTATGGGATATGGATGGGAATGAATATATTGACATGTCCATCATGGGCATTGGAGCCAATATTCTTGGTTACGCAGATGACGATGTGGACAATGCTGTAAAGAGTGCCATAGGAAGCAGTGTTTCGTCTACACTTAACTGTCCGGAAGAAGTTGAGCTTGCAGAACTACTCATTAAGTTGCATCCCTGGGCTGAGATGGTTCGTTATACTCGCAGTGGCGGAGAGGCCTGTGCCATGGCTATACGTATAGCCCGAGCAGCTACTAAGAGAGATAAAGTGCTATTCAGCGGTTACCATGGCTGGTCAGACTGGTATCTGGCAGCCAATATAGGAAAAACCGACAGGTTGGATGGCCAGCTCATGCCAGGGCTTGAGCCAAGGGGAGTCCCTCGAAGTTTAAAAGGCTCATCTATTCCATTTCATTTTAATCATTTAGATGAATTGAAGGCAAAAGCAAATGGTATTGAGAAAGAAATTGCTGCTATCATCGTTGAGCCGGCTCGGGGCGAAGATGCACCGAAGGATTTTTTGGTTTCCCTGAAAGAATTTGCTAATGAAATTGGTGCCGTATTGATTTTTGATGAAATTACCAGTGGTTTCCGTATGTGTGCAGGCGGAATTCATCTAAACTATGGCATCAATCCTGATATGGCTATATTTGCCAAGTCCATGGCCAACGGCTATGCTATGGCAGCGGTCATTGGAACTGAAAAAGTAATGAGTGCTGCCCAGTCTACGTTTATATCCAGTACCAACTGGACAGAAAGAATCGGTCCAGTTGCGGCCATTGCCAGTATCGAGAAATACATAAATGAAAATGTAGCCAATCATATTATCAAGGTTGGAAATGATGTGAAAGGAGTTTGGCAAAAAAATGCAAATAAACATGGCTTGACAATCAATATTTCTGGTTTGCCGACTTTAGCGGCATTTTCGTTCATGGATGAAAACAACCAAACTATGATGACGTTTTTCACCATTGAAATGTTGAAAATGGGTTTTCTAGGATATCGACAGTTCAAATCATCCTTTGCCCACTCAAAAGAAGAAATAAATAAGTACAGTCAAGCAGTAGATGAAATATTTGAGAAAATAGCAAAAGAAGAATTGAAAGAATCATTAACTACTCCTGTTGCACATACAGGGTTTACACGGCTCACCAGCGAATGAATGTACTCTTCCGCTGTGATGGTTCGGTTGAAATTGGCATGGGCCATGTGGTTAGATGTATGGCATTGGCAGAACACTTAAAGGATAATCACGACCTTAATATACACTTTGCCATGCGGCAGTCTGAATTGGGCATCAGCAAAGTGAAAGAATCGTATCCTGTGCTTGAATCAAATGAAGCAACATTTGATTATGAAGATTGGTTGTCTGATTGTATCCATCAAACAAATGCTGAAATATTGATAATGGATATGCGAGACGGTTTGACACGAGAAAAGCTTAAACGTGTAAAAAAAAATACTGGAATAAAGGTAGTTACAATTGATGATTTGGAAGATAAGCGGCTTCAAGCTGACTTTGCTTTTTATCCACCAATACCCCAGTTAGAAAATGTTCATTGGGAAGGATTTAACGGAGAACTTTATGTTGGTTGGGAATATGTTATATTGAGAAAAGAATTTTTTCAATTTTATCCCGAACCAAATAACCCGATTCCAAATATTCTTGTATCCATGGGTGGTGCTGATGAAAAAGACATGACAAAATATGTCATTTCTGCGTTAGATTTAATTGAAACCCAATTTACAGCAACTATTATTTTAGGATCTGGCTATCAGTTTCAAAATGATTTAGTATGCCGATTAGATAAAATTGGGTTCCCATATAAAATTTATAGTTATCCTAATGATATTGCGGAAGTTATGTCAAGATCTGATTTGGCAGTCATTTCATTTGGTCAAACAGCTTATGAATTAGCTGCTTTACAAATACCAGCAATTTATCTTTGCTTATCGGAAGATCACTTTATTTCTTCACAATTATTTCAGAAAACAGGTATTGGCTTTTCGTTAGGTGTATTTGAAGGAATAATTGATAAGAAAATTGTCGGAGCCATCCAGGGTTATTTAAATCAAATTAAGGACACAAAGAAAAATAAAAAACAAAATATAATACCATTCCTTCCCGGAAAAACGCACCAGATTGCGGAAATAATAGCCATGATTAAATAAAATGAATGCATTAATTAGTATAGGAGCTGGCAAATCTCAATATCCGGTAATATCCAAAGCTAAAAAGTTAGGTTATAATATTATTTCTATAGATAAAGATTCTAAAGCACCAGGGTTTTCAATTTCTGATGAAAGATTGATTAAAAGTACATTTCATCCAAAACAATTAATTAATCCTATTTTGGAATTATCAAAAAAATATAACATAAACGGTATTTTGAACCGCTCATCCGGCCCCCCTGTTGTAACAGCAGCCGAACTTTCTAAAGTATTAGACATACCAGCATATCCATCTGAAATGGCAAAAATAATTATTAATAAACATAAATTAATGGAGCATTGTTTATTAAATAAAATTCCTTGTCCTAGTTCTTATAGTTTTAGCGGGGTTTCACAATTAGAAAAAACCAAACTTCAATATCCATGTGTTGTAAAACCATCATTAAGCTTAATTGGTAAAGATGGTATTACTATTGTTGCTAATAAAAAACAATTATTCATAGCAGCGCTACGAGCACTAGAAGCATCACATAATAAAATAGCTCTTGTTGGAGAGTATATATATGGAACGGATTTTTCTCTATTTAGTTTTGTTGATAAAGGAAAACTAGTTCCTATTTGTTTGTTGGATGAGTTGAACGGTGAGAAACAAACTGGGCAGCTTTTTGGAAAGGGATTTGCCATGCCTTCAATATTTTCTGGAACTATTGTTGAAAAGCGAGTTCATGAAATTGCTCGAAAAATAATTGATGTTTTTGGAATATTTAGGTCACCTTTAATTATTTCATTCCGCTCACAACAAGATGATTACCCTAAATTAATTGAAATTCATTTAGACTTAGGTGGTGATTTACTTATTGAAAGATTATTTCCTATTGGATTGAATATTGACTTTCTTTCGTTTGCAATAAAGCTACTAGCAGGTGAGAATATTACCTCCCATAAAGTAAGAGTCAAACCCAGTGCGATATTTTATCAACCTGGTGATGGTTTGAATAGTGATCGCCCTAATATTGTGCTTAAAGCTAAGAATAAAGAAGATTTGGAATCGAAAATAGATAGGGTTGAATATAATTAAAAAAATATTGTTTTTAGGATGTAACCACGATCAGATTCCTTACTTGAAATCACTTAAGGCTTATCCATTCAAAATAATTGGTACCGATTTAAATCCCAATCCGCCAGGTAAGTCCCTATGTGATGTGTTTTATCAGGTTGCCTATAATGATATCAATGGACTGATGAGAATTGGCCAAGAACAGAATTTTGATTCTAAGGATAAAGTGTTTACAGGTGCTGCACAGTTTGCTCATAAGGGAGCTGCACATTTTGCATCTGAATTTGATATTGACTATCCTTCTGAAACTGCAATAGACCTCTGCCTTAATAAGGTTGCCTATTATGAACGATTTAAAAAACTTGGAATTCCAATCCCAATAACAATGATTATTAGTACCAAGGAAGAATTAGATAAGGTACTACCGAACCTGGATATGAAAAGTCATTACTTCCTAAAGTCAGACTATAGTAAGAACCCAAATTATTTGTACAAATTTATGCCTGACGATATTCAAACTAATAAAGTATTCTGGGGGAGGGATCGATATCTCCGTGAATGTTACATCCTACAGCAAGAATTTAAAGGAGATTCACTTCGAGTGAATATATATGGAAACCGTTTTAATGTTTTTCAATTTTCTACCTCACTTAAGCTAAGCACATTAAAAAAGAAATTAGTTCCTAAAGGTGTCATTGAAGACTTAAAAAGATTTATAACAGATCAGGGACTTGTTAAGTGGTTGGTGAAGTTTGATATCATACTTAAAAATGATAATTATGTTGGTTTGGATGTTGGGTTGGATCCCCCATTTAGGATGGTGAAGGAGGCAGAAAAAAGGGGGATTGATTTCGCACAGTATTATTTAGAGCATTATTTGAATGATAATATATGTTACCCCAGCTGGATGGATTGAGGTTTATGGCTTTAGATTTTGAAGTATTTATAATACGTACACTGCCAGTCAAGTTTTTTGAGAGTTGCCTTTTATCATTGAAAGAGACATTACCTGAGAGGTTTGATAGAAGTAGAATTAAACCAATAAATGAAAGAAACACGAGAGAAACTACGTTAAATGAGATTCTATCAGTTAGGGATTCTGATAAAGATTTATTTATTGTAGCAGATGATATTATTTTTTTACCTGGTTGGTATGAACAATTAGTTGAGTATTATACCAACGGAGAAATTATTGGATTTTCAATGATAGATGCTGAGAGAGATTTCCTGCAAGATTTTGGGTATGACATTATTAGTGTAGATGGAGAATTAACTTTCAGAGGATTGCATAAATATAAACATCAAGATGAGTTGAAATTGCCTGTTATAAGAGAATGTGATGCTGTTACTGGTTGTGCCATGTTTATTAATAAAAGTGTTTTTGATAATGTAAAAGAATTTCCTATAGATGGATCGAATAGATGGGGTGAACTTATATTTTGTCAAATTGCAAAGCAATATGGACATAGGACAATAGTTTTAAGTGCCCATTTAAAACACTATGGTATATCTACTAAACAGAAAAACAATATTTATAAAAGTTCTATTAGTTGGTTGGTAGAGCGAGAGTTATGGAAAAATAATGTTATAAAATATTTAACAGATATTGTTCCAAAAGAAAAAATAACTAATAAAGTTTCGGAATCTATAACAAATCTTATTTACAAGTCTAATAATTGTCTTATCTATGGTGCCGGTACTGTTGCAAATTCAATACTATTATCGTTAATTAACGATGAGAATGTAGATATATGTACTGGGTTAACGGAAGAAATAGACCTTTGCTTATTAGATAAAGCAATTTTAAATGTAAATATAATTGATAAGGCAATCTACGATATAATTATAATAACATCTATTGGTTATGAAGACATAATCATACCATCGTACTTCTCTAACTATTTAGACAAAATTATTAAATTAAAAATTAGGCAAGATAGTAATATATTAAATATTGAGACTTTTAATCATGATGCCTTTCAGGGTTAAATATTATTCGGTCTACCACTTAAAGTGTTGGCAAATTGATTCAGTTGAGATTTTTACCCTAACCTCTTTAATAAAACATTGACTTTTTTTTATTCCTTATTTCATTTAAACCTTATGTACTCTTCCATAGAAGAAGAAGCCCGTAAGGAAGTATTAGAAAAGTGCTATTGGAATATTTTTACCCTTGTCGAGGCAGGGATACCAATTGGTCTAGAAGCGTCTGGGGTAACACTTGAAATTATAAACAAATTAGACCATAAATGGATACAGAAATTAAAAGAGTATATAAAAAAAGAAAAAATTGAATTTATCGGTTCAGGTTACTCTCAGATTATTGGCCCCCTTGTTCCTGCAAAAGTAAACTCCTGGAACCAGAAATTAGGTCTTGAAGTATATAATAATTTATTGGATATGACACCAAATATTGCTTTGGTTAATGAAATGGCTTATTCTGGGGGAATAGTTGAGCATTATTTAGATAATCAGTACGAGGCCATAATGATGGAGTGGAATAATCCTAGAAAATATCATCC